>Ga0209826_1003292_pt1 | contig 10248 bp, 14 predicted proteins | sample GOMGulsemesocosm_5_FD_184637 | JGI IMG/M metagenome (GOLD analysis project Ga0209826, IMG submission 184637) | Methane-oxidizing microbial communities from mesocosms in the Gulf of Mexico - GOM15C Gulf of Mexico (SPAdes) (version 2) | ecosystem: Environmental > Aquatic > Marine > Cold seeps...
TACCATTAATACTACAAATGCCAATTTTCTTAGCGCTTTACTGGGTATTTTTAGAAAGTGTTGAATTACGTCATGCGCCATTTGTTTTCTGGATACAAGATTTATCAGCGATGGACCCTTTCTTTGTACTGCCTGTACTCATGGGTATCAGTATGTTTGTTATGCAGAAAATGCAGCCGATGACAGTGCAAGATCCTATGCAACAAAAAATAATGCAATACATGCCGGTAGTATTCTCAATCTTTATGGCATGGTTCCCATCGGGCTTAGTACTTTACTGGCTTGTCAGTAACTTAATTTCAATTGTACAAATGAAAATAATTTTCAGCGGCATTGAAAAACAAAAATTAGCAAAAGCTAAGTAATAGTTAGTAGGAGAGATTTTAATCGCGCTTTAGTAAAAGAAAATACTTGCGAATATAGTCCATCTACAAAAAAGATAAAGGCGATACTTATTAATATAGGTGTCGCCTTTTATGTTTTTAGGTGTTTATAGTAAAATATAATTTATCAGCAAAAATAATTGAGTATATAAATGAATTCTTTTTCCAAGCAAACTACAATCGCCGCACAAGCAACAGCTCCTGGTCGTGGTGGTGTTGGAATCATTCGTGTTTCAGGGCCTGAAGCCAAAAATGTTGCTCAGGCTATTTTAGGTAAAGTACCAGAAATAAGAAAAGCTGAATATTTGCCTTTTATCGATGCGGACAGCAAAGTATTAGATCAAGGTATAGCACTTTTCTTTCAAGCGCCTAACTCATTTACCGGTGAAGATGTTATTGAATTTCAAGGCCATGGCGGGCCCGTTATTTTAGACATGCTACTTAAAGCTATTTTAGCTTTACCAAAGGTAATCATGGCTAAACCAGGCGAGTTTAGCGAACAAGCTTTTTTAAATGACAAACTCGACTTAACTCAAGCAGAAGCAATAGCTGATTTAATTAATTCAAGTTCAGAACAAGCAGCCCGCTCTGCCCTGCACTCTCTGCAAGGTGATTTTTCCAAATTAGTGCATGAAATGGTAGCAAGCATCATTCATTTGCGCATGTACGTTGAAGCTGCCATTGATTTTCCTGAAGAAGAAATAGACTTTCTTGCCGACAAAAAAATAGTTACCGATCTAAAAAATATTATCAGCCAAGTTGAAAGCGTTCGTAAACAAGCACAACAAGGCAGTATCATACGTGAAGGCATGCGAGTTGTTATTGCCGGGCGTCCCAATGCAGGAAAATCTAGCTTATTAAATGCCTTAAGTGGCAAAGAAAGCGCCATAGTTACCGACATTGCCGGTACTACCCGTGATGTTTTAGCAGAACAGATTCATATTGACGGTATGCCATTACATATCATAGACACCGCTGGCCTGCGTGAAAGTGATGATAAAGTTGAACAAATAGGCATAGCGCGAGCTTGGCAAGAAATAAAACAAGCCGACCGAGTATTACTCATGGTTGATGCGAGTGAAAATCATAGTGTGCTGGAAGACGAGCAAGAGATAAAAGATTACTACCCTGAGTTTTTTGAAAAACTGCCAAAGAATATTGGTCTAACGTTAATAAGAAATAAAGCCGACCTTAATCAAGCAATCAGTCCCAATAAATTTGGCTGCACAGAATTTACCGATAATGAACAAACAACACACACCATAGTAACCTTATCAGCCAAAACAGGTAATGGCGTAGAAGCACTAAAAGAGCACCTAAAAGCCATTATGGGTTACAGTGGTAGTACCGAAGGCGGCTTTATGGCTAGAAGACGTCATTTAGTCGCTTTAGACAACACCCATCAGCATTTAATTATTGGTTTAGAGCAACTAGAGTCTTATGTTGCTGGCGAAATACTGGCTGAAGAGTTACGTCTATGCCAACAAGAATTAGATCAAATAACGGGTGAATTCACTAGTGATGATTTACTGAGTAAAATTTTTAGCTCTTTTTGTATTGGTAAGTAATTATATAATTAATGTCTCTGTAAAATCACGCTTCTGCAAAGAAAAAGGGACTTTCCACTCCTCTATCTCAATTTCTTTTATAGATAAAAATAAATCTTTGATATGCAGTAAGAATAAAGATAAGTTGTGTTGTATAAATAAGGGATTTTGACCATCAAATAAGCTGTTATATTTTTTAAAGGATTGCTGTGAAAGTATTCGTAGTTCTAATATTAGGAGGTGCAACATCTATATTAATACACGGTAATTGGCTTTTTATTGATAATAGTAAATGGACAAACATTTTAATTAATTCAAGTGTATTAGATTTCGTTGCTACAAATTATCATGATGGCTGGGGATTAGCCCTAATATCAGGTTGGTTTATGGTGCCGCTGCTGTTACCTATTTCAATGCTTGCAGCTATTATTGTGAATAATTTAAATTACACTCGGTTATACATATACACTGTGCTTACTATTTCTTTTTTTCAGTTTGGAATATTGCCTAAACTACCTGTATTTGATGTTATTTTGTCTGGTATGGATACTTATATGAATGTAATTTACAAGAGAATAACTCCTTTAGTTTTATTCTTAACATTATTTTATTTGGCATCATTGATAGTAAAAAAATATAACAAGCAATAAAGCATAACAAAAAACAATTGGTTTTTGCTCCTAGATGCACAGTGACACTATAACGTTGTAGCGCTATAATGTTGTTATTAAATATATGGAGCTATTACCATGAGTAACTTATCTAAACGTTCGACTGTTTATTTTGAACCAGGCATACATCAAGCTTTAAAAATGCGCGCAGCCTCTGCACACCTATCAATTTCTGAGCTAATAGATGAAGCTGTTCGATTATTAATGCGTGAAGACCAAGAAGATTTGGCCGCTGTATCAGAAAGAGCGAACGAACCTGAAATATCTTATGAAGACCTGCTAAACGATTTGAAGTCACATGGCAAAATATAAAATTACTTTTAAAAAGTCTGTGGCTAAAGATTTACGAGTTATACCGAAAAACGATATACAAAAGATTTTAAGTAAAATAGATTCTCTATCTGAAAATCCGCGCGGTGAAGGTTGTATAAAGTTATCAGCTAAAGAAAGTTATAGAGTGCGGCAAGGGTTATATCGAATAGTATATGAGATAAAGGATGGCCTGCTAGTTGTAAACGTTATTAAAGTAGCTCATAGGTCTCAAGTGTACAATAGCAACTAACAAACAATTAACAGGACAAATAATAGTTGGTTTTTGCCTCTTCATCGTTTATTTTAACCAACTATTACTTGCCTCTTATTGAGGCTAAGCACCAAGGAGAATATTGTCGATGACTCAGCATGAAAAATTGAACTATGTAGAATTTCCAGCTAAAGATATTCTTGCTACAAAACTATTCTTTCAAAAAGCTTTTGGTTGGTCATTTGAAGATTTTGGCCCAGATTATACTGCTTTTTCTGATCAAGGTATTGATGGTGGTTTTTACAAGTCTGATTTAGTATCAACAGCCTGTAATGGCTCGGCTCTTCTTGTTTTACTTAGTCACAACCTTGAAAAAACACAAGAAAATGTTGAATTAGCGGGTGGGAAAATAACAAAAGCTATCTTTTCATTCCCTGGTGGTAGTCGCTTTCACTTCACAGAGCCAAGCGGTAATGAATTAGCTGTTTGGTGCAAAATTAGCGCATAAGAAATTAAACAAGAACTAAAACGATGTGATAGCGTTAATTACAATCAGGCATTGGGGCTATAAATGAGTCGCGTTAAAGTTATAGCTATAAGTGGAGTTTCTGGTTGCGGAAAAACCACATTAGTTCGTAAGTTATCGGATGAATTTGAATGCCCTAATTTGTTCTTTGATGATTTTGTTGTGCACAACACTTATCCAAAAAACATGAAAAAATGGTTTGAAAATGGGGCAATAGTGTCAGAAATTCAAACGCCTAAATTGGTTAATGCGCTTAGTAAACTTATTAGCAGTAGCGATAGTCAATATATTTTTCTAGAAGAGCCCTTTGGAAAAGGGCGTGATTCAATTTCCTCATTAATAGATTATGTTATTTTATTGGATCAGCCAATGGAAATATGTCTATCTCGGGTGATCCAAAGAAATGCTTATAACCTAACACCTGATTCATTAAATTCACTTTCTAGATATTTGCTTAATTACGACGACCATTTTAGGGACATATATATTGAGACTGCAAAGCAAGTCCGAGGACATTGTAACCTATCAATTAAAGATGTTATTTCTGTTCAAGCGTGTACACGTTTAATTGGTAACTGGTTAAGAAGTAATGCAAAATAACAAACTAATAAAGCAATTATAAGCTAAAGGACTGTACACCTATGCCTCATGTAGAAATTAAATATTCTGATAATTTAGATATAGATATCAACAAAATCTTTGATGCTGTAGAAAAAATCATTAATAAAAATGACCTGAGCGCAGGTGAATGCAAATCAAGAGCTTATCCTTGTTCTCAGTATAAATACTCTCATATACTCATTACCGTATCGTTATTAACAAAACCTCACCGAGATAAAGTATTTACCGATAACTTAAGTGCTGAAATAGAAAAGGCGATAAAAGTTCATCTTAAACAAAGCTTATATTTTTCATTAAATATTGAATATAGTCTAGATTATTACACTACAAATATTCATAGTGTTGAAGGAGATAAGCTGCAAAGTATGGATGATAACGACGAAAACATGCTAGCCGTTATTAAGCTTTAAACCATACAATTTGTTCAAACGGACACTAAACAGTTGGCTTTTTTTAGTTCATCAACAATTTTAGCCAACTTATATTTAGCCAACTTATTGTGGCATCATATTTCTTCTGGATACCTATTATGAATTTAGATAAATCGACAAAACGTATAGCAAAAAGAGTTAAAAAAGGCTTTCAGGGTTACCCTCAAATATCACTTAACTATTTTGGCACATCAACTGATTTGGCAACCGAGGTGGTGGTTGGTTTTATCTCAGAAGAAGGTGCTGCCGTGCAAGAGCAAAAATTTTCCAGTAAGGGTGATGTCAGAAAAGACGAAACTATTCAAACGACATTATTAAAAATTATCGAACGGGCAGATGCAAAAACAGTTTCAGAAGTTACAGCTGTAGTAATTATTAAATAACCACAGCAAGAGAGAATTATTTTGAACGAAAAAGAAGAAGACATTAATCCTAACCTTTGCCCGCTATGCCATAAAAATAATAACTGTGGCAATATGTCTTCTTGTGATTCTGGTCAAAATTGCTGGTGTAGTAAGCAAGCAATACAGTTTCCCGAAACTTTATTAAAACAAATTCCTTCTGCTGCTAAAAATAAAGCATGTATATGTCAGGCTTGCTCTTTAGCTCATAATTAACATATTGTTTCAGTTTGGGATATTGTCACTTAATACACATTCAAGCAGGAATAAAAAACAGTTGGTTTCTCAACATTTTAGCCCATTAAATTGGTGTTGATATTTTTCTCCATTTTAGAGTTCACAAATGATTTCAAATTTTAAAAAAACCTTAATTTTAGCTGGAACACTTTTAGTGTCTGCTTGCTCGACTACACCTTCAATAGAGAGAAAGAATTATTATTCGTGGGAGAATGATTATGGATACTCACAAGTAGTTAAGGCGGGAAATACAATTTATATTTCAGGAATAGCTAGCGATAAGCCTAGCTTTCCTGAGCAAATGGAAGAAATATACAAATATATCAATCAAATATTAAAGGATTATGGTGTAGACAGCGATGCCATTGTAAAACAAGTGATATACACAACAGATATTGAGGGAATGAAAACCCATACTGATTTGAGAAAGGCGTTCTTTAACAAAGATAAATATCCCAGTTCATCAATTATTCAGGTTAGTAGGTTATACGAGAAAGGTCATTTTCTTGAAGTTGAAATAGTTGCTGTAATACCAAATCCATAAGCTGTTCAATAGGATAAAATATCGTTGATTACCGTTATCACTATTTTAGACAACAATTTTTAGCCCTTAAAATGGGCGCACTCACTTTACCAAAAGGAGCACGGTTTGAACCTCCGAATAACTTCAGTAATATTACTACTTATTTTTACTGGCTATACCCTTTATACGATGTCAATTGCAGAGCAATCGTTATTAAGTTTTGGTTATCAATTAATTTCCAGCCCTGATACTGCACAAGTTGTCTTTGATCTATATATTATGGCATTCTTAGCAATAGTTTGGATGTATCAAGATAGCAAAAACAGAGGGAAATCAACTATGTACTTTCTTCCTTTTGCGGTACTAACTATGGTTTTTGTATCAATTGGTCCTTTACTCTATCTGGTATTTAAACCAATTGAGGAAGCAAGAAAAATATAAAGAGTTGCTAAAATAATCATATCATTTCAAGGAGTTTTGTTATAAATGTCTAAAATTGAGTTCTCCAGAGAACAACGAGAATCCATGGTTCAAAAACTTCAATCGTATTTTGACCGTGAATTAGAGCAGGAGCTTGAACAATTCGATGCTGAATTTCTTTTAGACTTCTTTGCTAAAGAAATAGGCGCACATTTTTATAATCGCGGGCTACATGACGCTCGTGCAATATTTGAATCTAGAATTGAATCAATTGATGATGAAATTTACGCTCATGAAAAAGAGGTTTTCTGAGTGAGTTACCAATCTATGTAAACGTTAGCTAGGTTAAGCGCTTGCATCAACTGGCCTGTAAGTATTTATATAAACGCCTCATTACTTTGAAAATGAACATGAATAAGCTTAATGCTTTAATATTGGAGCAATATGAACACTATAGAATATGTAAAATTTGATGATGTAAAACCTGAAAAATTTATACCATTATTAAATAAGTTAAAGATCAGAGAGCACTTAATCCAACATGAGTTATTTAATATAAACTCCGCAACCATTTGGATGCAATCAAAAATACTCGTTGATTCAAGCTTGGGTTGTAAAGTTAGGGCTATCAATATTAACCATCAATTAATTGGTTGGTGCGGCATCCAATTTGAAGATGGTAAATATGAAATTGCAATAGTTATAGATGACAATTCATGGGGAGTTGGCATTAAAATATTCCACGAAGTAATGAGTTGGGCTAAAGTTTTAGGGCATAAAGAGGTTTATATACATTTTCTTCATACTCGCCCTAAGTATAAATTTCTACAAAAAATGGCTAAACAAGTCTACGAAAGTGAACTATTTGGCAGTAAATTTAATAGCTATCAACTAACGGTAAGATAACACTAGCAAATATTCATAGGTTGGACATTAAGAGATAATTGGATTCAGGCCGCATTTTAATCGTCCTTTTTCTTTATCTCTAGTCGGGTTCGCTCTTTGAGCATATTTTGACAAAAAATTGATAGTTTTTTGCCATGTTTGTTTCAGTGTCGATATCACGCCTTGTGTTATCGACTCCATTAATTGATAAAACCAACCTTGAGTGTTTTTTGCTACCATAAATGTTGATAGCTCAATACCTGCAAGTTGCTGAACACTCATGCCTATTCGCCGTTTTACTAACAACGCCAATAAACTTCCCCACACCAAACCTTCCATCATTGTCGCCTTTCTGGTGTTAAATTTTTGAAGGTTGCAATAAGATTTCCATTCCTTAAACAGTAACTCTATTTGCCATCGTAGACTGTAGAGCTTTATTACCGCTTCAGCGCTAAATTTTTCTCGACTTAAGTTCGTTGCCCAATAAGTCGGCTCACTTTTTCCTTTAGGCCAACTAGCAATCAACCGATAATTCGTTTTCCCTTCCACATCCATATCGACAATAACACTACGGCGAATATGCTTTTTAACGTCCTTTTGTTTCTTCTGTGAAAACCGTTTTAATGCTTTACCGTGGCGATTAAAGGCGGCAACAACGACTGGATTAACCGTCGTTTTCGCACGCACAATATAGAAACCGCCTGCGATATCGATTGATTCTAGATACGATAACTTGAAATATCCTCTATCCGCTAGAAACAAGGTGTCGACTAACGATTTAGCATCGGGTAAAAAGTCATATTCAGCTTGGCTATCTGGACTCACTGATATTGCTTCGGGATAACCTTTAAGCACATCCCAACTCACATGCACCTCTATTGCCGCAGGACTTATTTTAGTAAAGCGACCTTTAAAGGCCTCTTTTAAACTATCATGCACGGCGAACGAACTTCCGTCTTGCAATACTATGCGTTTAAAGTCGGACAGTGTGGCGTCTGTACCAAGTATTTGTTGTTGCCATTCACTTAACGCTACATCGACCAATGATTTCATCAATAGGCTGAATTCAGGCTTACTGAGTTGATTATGAAACGGTTTATATTGAACATCTGTTTCCGTCAACGTCACAAAATAACGGTGTAAATCGGTCACGGTGCTTACCGATTTATCACCTAAAGCAGTTATTAATGACATGACGAGTTCAAAGGGTTTTATTATGCGTTTACGACTACAAAAACGGCATGTTTTACCTATTTCGTTAATATTAAAATCGTTAAGCACTTTCGTTATTTGGTTTAACTCAGTATTATGTTTATTCATGCTCTGCTTTTGGGATAGATAGTGGTTTGGCGATTACTATCAGATCAAATTCAGAGCATGAATTCAATTGTTTTATTCCTTAAGATCCAACCTATGAATCTTCATTAACTCGTCCTCTTAAATAGCCCAAATCCCGAAATGGTATGAATGGTATTACTTGTGGGGTTTCACGAATCATGAGGATTATCGAGCAGGGCTTTCTGACTTGGCTTATAGAAAGTAGAAAAGTAAAAATAAATTAATTGAATATTTTGCGTCAATTTATTTACCCTACATTTTATAATGCTTATTTAGGCTTGGTAAAGTGAAACTATCCTGAGGATGACTTTTTACCACGCTTTCTCTAGAGAAAGCGTGGTAAAAACACGAATTCAGCAATAGTTCATTAAAGAAAATAATTAAATGCTTGATATGATTGGAATATAAAGGTAGCTTTTGTTTCAGTTATTAAAAATATAGACGGGTAATGGCCTGTAGAAAAGAAGTTTTTTCCTGTCTAATAAGCTGCTAGCTACAAAAGGATTATGTATGCCCATAGAGTTAAATGAAACATTAGTTGTAGGGATATCTGCAACAGCATTATTTGATCTTTCAGAATCTGCTGAAATTTTTAAACAAAAATCAAAATCTGATCCTGACTCTGCTATTGATGAATATCGAAAGCATATGCTTGAGAAAGAGGATGAACCTTTAGAAGACGGAACAGGTATGTCACTTGTAAGGTCACTTCTCAATTTGAATGCCCATTTAGATAAAGGTGACGATATCCCCATTGTTGAGGTTGTTGTTATTTCAAGAAATAGTCCAGAGACTGGTTTTAGAGTATTAAAAGAAATCCGCAGGCGTAATTTACCTATTACTAGATCAGCATTTATAGCGGGAGAAAAAAGCTCAATATATCTTGATGCTTTTTATGTTGATTTGTTTTTAACTACAAATGAAGAAGATGCACAAGATGTTATCGATAGTAATGTGTGTGCATCAGCACTAGTCAAAGCTCCGCCTAAAAATGCAAAACCGTTGGATGAGCAACAAGTTAGGTTTGCTTTTGATGCCGATGCTGTTTTATTCAATGAAACTAGTGAAATTGTAAATCAAACTGAAGGGTTGGAAAAGTTTTGGTCTAATGAAGATGAAAATCAAGATATTCCACTTCCTGAAGGACCATACGCGAATTTATTGAAAAAGTTATCAAAGGTTCAAGAAAGACTACCCGGCCGAATTGAGTATTCTCCTGTTAAATTAGCTGTAATGACAGCCCGGAATAGCCCTGCTGAGATGCGAGTAATAAAGACATTACGAGCTTGGGATGTTTATATCGACCAAGCATTCTTTCTTGGTGGACTTCAAAAGAGTCGATTTTTAAAAGCATTTAAACCACATATTTTCTTTGATGACCAAGATTCACACCTTGACCCTGCTGCGATTGATATCCCATGTGCTAAGGTGCTGTATCCAAGTAATTCCCCGTTAAATAAGTTAATTGAAGATCGTGTTAACGAGAAAAAAACAAATGAAGGCGAAGTGGCAAAAGTGTAATTGAAATTGTAGCCAACAAGGCACTTAAACGGAATTTCAACAGTTGGTTTCGCTCGTGCCTCACAAATTATAACCAACTGTTGTAATCCGCTTGTGCGGCGTTATGTGCCGTAATGGTAGCGAAGTTGAGCAATTAGGATTGAGTCGTTTTGTTGCTTATAAACAATTCTATGTTCATCATTTATGCGACGAGACCAATATCCTGACAGTCCATGTTTTAG
>Ga0209826_1003293_pt1 | contig 10246 bp, 10 predicted proteins | sample GOMGulsemesocosm_5_FD_184637 | JGI IMG/M metagenome (GOLD analysis project Ga0209826, IMG submission 184637) | Methane-oxidizing microbial communities from mesocosms in the Gulf of Mexico - GOM15C Gulf of Mexico (SPAdes) (version 2) | ecosystem: Environmental > Aquatic > Marine > Cold seeps...
CTCGGGGGTCTTGTTGCACACCAAATTTTTGCCCGAGATTGTTTCCAAATCGGCAACTGAAAAGCAGCGACAACAGCATTTCCATAAGCCGGCTGATTTTGATTACTACTACGACAGGCTTAGCACAGCACCGGATCTGTGGCATTCGGGTTCCGTGAAACTGCATGGTTCAGAGCAGCTAGAACAGTTGGGACTGATGCGCGCTACGCTCTGGTGAGGTGCAGAAATCCGCGCGCGCCCATGATCACATTTTTTGTTTCATGCAAGGCGGGTAACAGTTTCTAAATTCATTGATTCCAGAAATAAATCTATGACATAGTGCCTTAAAATAATGGGGCTGGATGAATCTGGGTGTTCTGGCGGACTTCCCGAAGTTGAGAATGGACTAGACGTTGAGCCTTTGGGATTCTTATCGGATGCGAGTGCAGCGCAAGCGGCGCATTTTGCGTGCCTTATGCAAAACCCGTGAACTGCGCGCGGTGCAGAACAACACTGGTCAGATCCGACCTGAGGATATTCTGCTGGTGTCGACGGTGCGAAATGAGAAAATTCGGCTGCCGTATTTCCTGAACTACTATCGCGGGCTGGGGGTTAATCATTTCCTGATCGTGGACAATGACAGCACGGATGGCACCGTATCCTATCTGAGCGGACAACAGGATGTATCGCTGTGGCATACATCGGCCAGCTACAAACGTGCCAGTTTTGGCGTTGATTGGATGAACGCGCTAAAGCGAAAATACGCGCATGGCCATTGGGTTCTGGTGGTCGACCCGGATGAATTCTTTATCTACCCGTTCTGCGATACCCGACCTATCAGGGCTTTGACCGATTGGCTGGATAACTCGGCCATACGTAGCTTTTCGACGATGTTGGTTGATGTCTATCCCAAGGGGCGGATTGACGATGTGCCGTATCGTGCCGGGCAAAACCCGCTGGAAATCACGCCATGGTTTGACAGTGGCAATTATTCAGTCGAAAAAAACCCGACCTACGGTAACCTGTGGATTCAGGGTGGGCCACGCCGCAGGGTGTTCTTTGCAGATCAGCCGAAAAATGCGCCGGCTCTGAATAAGATCCCGCTGGTCAAATGGGACCGCCGTTACGCCTATGTCAGCTCGACCCATACATTGCTGCCCCGCGGCTTGAACAAAGTATACGAGACCGACGGAGGCGAAAAAGCCAGCGGCGCGCTGCTGCATGCCAAATTTCTGGATACCTTTACCGCCAAGGCAACCGAGGAGATGGCGCGAAAACAACATTATGCCGGATCGGCTGAGTATAAGGCCTATGCCGATACTCAGCAGGGACAGCCGGTTCTGTGGTGCAAGTGGAGTGAGAAATACATCAACTGGCGCCAGCTGGAAATCCTTGGTCTGATGTCCAAAGGAAACTGGGCATGAGCACGGTTGGCATTGTCATGCTGGTGCATACGGCGCTGGACCGGGCCGAACAGGTGGCGCGGCACTGGACCGCCGGTGGCTGCCCTGTGGTGCTGCATGTGGATGGCAATGTTTCGACCAAATCCTATCGCGCCTTTGCCTCGGCGCTGGCGGATGAACCTCTGGTACGGTTCTCCCCACGTCATCGCTGCGAATGGGGCACCTGGGGTATTGTTGCCGCCTCGCAAAGCGCGTCCGAGCTACTGTTGAGCGAATTTTCGGATGTGCGGCACGTCTATCTGTCCTCGGGATCATGCCTGCCGTTGCGACCGGTGCAAGAGCTGATCGATTATCTTGCCGCCCGGCCGCGCACCGATTTTATCGAAAGCGCTACAACAGCGGATGTGCCCTGGACTGTTGGCGGTCTGGATTCCGAGCGGTTCACCCTACGATTCCCGTTTTCATGGAAAAAACATCGGAAATTGTTTGATCGCTATGTTGATCTGCAACGTAAGCTGAGGATGAAACGCAAGGTGCCCGCCGGGCTGGTGCCGCATATGGGCAGCCAGTGGTGGTGCCTGACCCGACAAACGCTGTCGGCGATCTTGCAAGACCCCGAACGCGCGGCGCATGACCGTTATTTCCGCAAGGTTTGGATTCCGGATGAAAGTTATTACCAGACGCTGGTGCGGCAATATTCTAGCAATATCGAAAGCCGCTCTCTAACCCTGTCCAAATTCGATTTTCAGGGCAAACCACACATCTTTTATGACGATCATCTGCAACTCCTGCGACGCTCGGACTGTTTTGTTGCCCGCAAAATCTGGCCCCGTGCCGGGCGGCTGTATCAGGCGTTTCTGACCGACCAGGCCGGAGCGATGAAAAAGACCGAACCAAACCCCGGTAAGATCGACCGCATTTTTGCCAAGGCGGTAGAGCGGCGGACCCGTGGCCGGCCTGGGCTGTATATGCAAAGTCGGATGCCGCGGCATGGGGCCGAAAACGGTATTACCTCGCACCCGTATTCGATGTTTCAGGGGTTTTCTGAACTGTTCGAGAATTTCGAGTCCTGGCTGGCTCAGGCCACGGGCGCCCGGGTACACGGACATTTGTTTGCCCCTGGGCGGGCAGAACTGGCTGATGGTCAAAGCCTGATCAATGGCGCGCTAAGCGACAATGCCAAAACACGCGATTACAACGCTGAAAGCTTTCTTACCAACCTGATCTGGAACACTCGGGGTGAGCGCCAGTGTTTCCAATTTGGTCCCGATGATAATCAAGATGTCAGCTGGCTGGTGGCGCGTGATCCCAATGCCCAGGTGTCGGTCATTTCCGGAGCCTGGGCGGTGCCCTTGTTCAAATCGAACCAAAACTTTGCCGACCTGAGGAAAGAGGCCGCGCGATTGCAGCGGATCGAAAGTAACCATCTGAATGTGCTACGCTCATATCACGCCAATGCGCGGGTGCGGATCTGGACAATGGCCGAGTTCATTGAGGCGCCAATGGAGCCGATACAGACCATCATTGATGAAATTGGCACGCTGCATAATCACCGGTTAAGCGAGGCTCCGACGATGGTAGATCTTGATGGATTTGGCCAGTTTCTACAGAATTTGAAAAACCAGGGCATGCATCCCTATTTGATGGGTGATTTCCCGGTGGAACAGGGGCCAGTGAACATGTCAAAACCGCCGCGTAAACCCTATTTGGTGCGATGATCCTTTATGACTAGTCCATTTGATTACTTTATTGTTTTTGCTGAAATGCGCACAGGGTCCAATTTTCTGGAGGTCAACCTGAACGCTTTTGATGGCCTTAGCTGCCAGGGTGAGGCGTTTAACCCGCATTTTATTGGCTATCCCAACAACAGCGAGATCCTGGGGGTAAGCCAAGTAGACCGGGATCGTGATCCGGGGCGGTTGATTGATGAAATCAAATCGCAGACCGGGGTACTGGGTGGATTTCGGTACTTCCATAACCATGATGCCAGGGTGCTGGATATTGCGCTGGAAGACCCGAGATGCGCCAAAATAATCCTGACCCGCAACCCTCTGGACAGCTATGTCTCATGGAAGATCGCCAAGGCTACAGGTCAATGGAAGCTGACCAATGTATCACGCCGCAAAGAGGCGCTGGCCGAGTTTGACGGGGTTGAGTTTTCGCATCATGTTGAGGCCCTGCAGGATTTTCAGGTGCTGTTGCTGAACCGATTGCAAAAATGCGGCCAGACTGCATTTTACGTCGCATATGAGGACTTGCAAAGCGTTGAGGTGATGAATGGCCTGGCCCGTTGGCTGGGGCTGGAAGAGCAGTTGGAGGCACTGGATAGCAGCCTGAAACGGCAGAACCCTGCACCTGTTACGGCCAAGGTGGCCAATGCAGAGGACATGGCTGCGGCGTTGTCTGGAATGGATCGGTTCAACCTGACACGAACCCCAAATTTTGAGCCGCGTCGCGGACCTTCGGTGCCGGGTTATGTGGCAGGGGTGGTGACGCCGCTGTTGTATATGCCGATCAAGGGTGGCCCCGAGGTGGAGGTGATCGACTGGCTGGCCGGATTGGATCGCGTCGAGGCGGATGGGTTGCTTGGCAAGATGAACCAGAAGCAGTTGCGCCACTGGCGTCGCGGAAATCCGGGCCATCGTACCTTTACCGTTGTGCGCCATCCGGCGGCACGGGCACATGCAGTGTTTTGCCAAAAGATCCTGTCTGCGGGGCAGGGTAACTACCAGAAAATTCGCGAGACCCTGCGTAAGAAGTTCAAACTGCCCATTCCAAAAGACGGGCCAGATCAGAGTTATTCGATAGCGGATCATCGCATAGCATTTGATGGTTTTCTGGATTTCCTAGGTGCCAATCTGGCCGGGCAAACGGCAATCCGGGTGGATGCGGCATGGGCTAGTCAGTCGCAGATCTTGTCGGGATTTGCCGAGTTGGGGGCACCGGATCTGGTGTTGCGCGAGGAGGAACTTGCCGAGGATCTGCCGCATCTGGCGCGCCGTGTTGGGCGGATGGAGCCGGGTGAGATTGCCGAGGTCGCAGCGGATTTACCCTATGCGTTGGGCCAGATCCATGACGCTGCGCTGGAAGCAAAAATCGCCAAGATCTATCAGCGTGACTATTTGATGTTTGGCTTTGGCCCCTGGCTAAAGCCAAAGGGGTAAAAAATTGGGGGCCAGCCCCCAAACCCCCGGGATATTTTTAGCCAGATGAAGTTTGGATCACGTTCTCGAATGCCAGGTCAGGCCGCTTTGACGGATTGGCTTTCGGTTAGGATCGTGTAGAGCGTCGCGGCATCGGGGTTGGCCCGTAGTTTGGTGCAGAAACTTTGCTCGCGCAGGGTTCGTGATACCAAAGCCAGCGCCTTGAGGTGTTCAACTCCGGCGTCTTCGGGGGCAAAGAGCGAAAATGCGATATCCACTGGTTGACGGTCGACAGATCCAAAGTCGAGCGGTTTTTCGAGAATCACAAAAACCCCAATGACTTCTTCGACGCCGCTGATCCGGGCGTGGGGCAGGGCAACCCCGTGCCCGACCCCAGTGGGGCCGAGGCTTTCGCGATCTAGTAATGCCTCGACCGTGGCTGGGGCCTGTAGGGCATAGGCCGAGCTTGCCACATCAGCGATTTCCTGGAACAGCCGTTTTTTGCTTGAGGCAGAGCCGATAACCCGGACGGCCTCTGGCTTGAGGATGTTGGAAAGTTGCATTGCCCTGCGCTCCGCTTGGGTACCCCGAAGGGCCTCTGGGGTAATTGATATTTACGGATCGATCCAGCCGATATTGCCGTCGTCCCGTCGATAGACCACATTTAGTCCATCTTGACCTTCTTGGCGGAAGATAAGCACCGGGGCGCCGACCAGTTCCATTTGCATTACCGCCTCACCAACCGACAACGAGGGGATTTTGGTTTCCATCTCTGCGACAATGATTGGTTGCAGCGAGGATGGCTCGTCCTCAGCATGCGCATCTCCTGAGGCGAGGATATAAGAGTTTGCGGCCGAAAGTTCAACCGGTTCGCTCCGATCTCGGTGATGGTCCTTTAGTCGGCGTTTGTAGCGGCGCAGCTGGGTCTCTAATTTTTCGCAGCAGCTATCAAACGCGGCATAGATCTCGGTTTCATGCGCCTTGGCCTGGGCGGTTAGCCCGGTTGAAAGATGCACAGTAGCTTCGCACACATATTCATGCGCCGAACGGGAAAAGACAACGTTGGCATCAGTCGGGCGCTGGGCATACTTTGTCACGGCCTGGCCTAATTCGGTCTGCACGTGGGTTTGCAAGGCCGAACCAATGTCGATCTGTTTTCCGCTGATTTGGTAACGCATGTGATCTCCTTCACGTATGGACATCCAAAGCACCGGCCGGACCGGGTCCGGCAGGTTCAGTTAGCTCGGGATGGGGGGAATAGGCAAAACAGTTGGTTGCATCCAATCAGTCCTTGTTTCCAAGGTGCGATCCGAATTTGCGTCAAACTGATCTATTGCCATATTTCAATTCGATGCCAATAAGGTAGGAGAGTCAATGAAAAACCCAACATCAATCGTTCACGCTATTGCTGCCTTCGGCGTGAACTAGCCGATTTATGCGGTGCCAATAGGTCAGGAAATGCGGAAATTGTCGCCCAGATAAACGCGGCGGACGTTTTCATTTTCGACCACTTCTTCGGGGGTGCCGGACATGAGCACCTGACCGTCGTGCAAGATATAAGCGCGATCAACGATTTCCAGCGTTTCACGTACGTTATGGTCGGTAATCAATACCCCGATGCCGCGCTTTTTGAGGTCGGAAACCAGATGGCGGATGTCGCCAACTGAAATTGGGTCAACCCCGGCAAAGGGTTCGTCGAGCAGCAGGTATTTGGGGTCTGCGGCAAGACAGCGGGCAATCTCGACCCGCCGTCGCTCACCGCCGGACAGGGCCAGTGCGGGTGCGCGGCGCAGGTGTTCAATGGAGAAATCGGACAGCAGTTCCTCGAGCCGTTCGCGGCGTTTATGGGCGTGCCGTACAGCAATGTCGAGCACCGCTGAAATATTGTCCTCGACAGATAGCCCGCGAAAAATCGACATTTCCTGAGGCAGATAGCCGATACCCAGACGGGAGCGGCGATACATTGGCAGCGTGGTGACGTTTTGGCCGTCAATGGTAACTGTGCCTGCCTCGGGAAAGACCAGACCGGCGATGGCATAAAAACTGGTGGTTTTGCCCGAGCCATTGGGGCCAAGAAGTGCCACCACTTCTCCACGATCCAGCGTCATGGTGACATCGCGGATCACAACCTTTTTGCGGTAGGATTTGCGCAGTTTGTTGATCCTGAGACCGGAAGAGCCGGAGGTGACAGTGAGATTTGGCTTGGCCATCAGTTGCTGCCATCCGGGTTGAGTATGGTTTTAACCCGGCCTGACATTTGTGCGGTGCCATCATTCAGATTCACCACCATCTGATTTGAGGCAAGAGTGCTGTTGCCCTGGCTGAGCAACACATTGCCACTCATCACAATGGTGCCACTGTCGATGGCATATTCGGCACGCTGGGCCTCGGCGGCGTCGGGTCCGTTGACCAGGATGACATTGCCAATGGCCTCAAGCCGATCAATGCCCTTTTGTTCGGGTTTGTAGATCACCAGAACCTTGTCAGCTGACAGCCGCATCACCCCCTGAACCACCAGAACGTTGCCCATAAATTGAGCCGACCCATCGGTTTGGCTGATCTCAAGTGTGTCGGCGGTGACCTCAACCGGCAGGGTCGGATCGGCCTTGATCAAGCCAAAGGCAACCGAAGCAGATTGAGCCGAAGCCATGCCCGAAAAAAGGGCCAATGGCAGGCAGAAGATCAGGGCGCGGACATAAAGCACAGTTTATCTTTCTGATTTTTGAGGATCATATACCAGTTTAACCCCGTTATTGAATAGCATATGCAGTGGGCCACCTTGTGTTTTGGTTTGCAACTGCATGGTTCCGGCGTTCAGCATCCCGATTGGGCCAGAGGCCTGCACCGGTCCGGGGCTGTCGGCGGATACTCCGCTGAGGGTTGCGTTCAGCAAATCGGTTGTCACCAGCAGACCGGCCGCCGAGGTGATTTCAACATTGCCGGAAAAGCTTGCGATATCCTTGTCAATCTGCACTGCGCCATTGTCTGACCTTAGCGTTAGGCGGCCGCCATCGGCCATGCTGATCACGGCGTGCAGATCGGTTGCTACCGCAGGCGCACTGGCGCCGCCCGGCCTGGCGATGCTGGCGGTGACCATGATTTCATCCCCCTGCGCGGTGGTGCCGGAAAAGAACGGTGCGGTAATTTGCTGACTGCGCATTCGCTCTTCGATTTCGTGATCGGCAAAGGGAATGGTGGCGTCGGTATCCACACCGCGCGAAATCAGAAACAGGGTGGACAACAGCACCAGTGCTGCCAGCGGCAACAGCACCTTGAGAAAAGCCACCATGCGTGAATAGGTGTCCATGCCCCGTTCCTCTCTTTCGTGCCTAGACTAGATCGGTGACCATATCACCATTGCTGATGATGTCCTGAAGCCGGGTCATGAATGGGCAAAAATGTCGGTTTCGGGCCAGCCGGCCAGATCCAGTTGCGCGCGCATTGGCAGGAAATCGAAACAAGCCTGCGCCATCTCGGTGCGTCCTTCGCGTGCCAGTCGTTTATTTAGCTCGGTGCGCAACTGGTGCAGATGCAACACGTCCGATGCGGCATAGTCCAGTTGTGCTTTGGTCAGTTTCGGCGCGCCCCAGTCGCTCATTTGTTGCTGTTTCGAAATATCCACGCCGATCAGCTCCTGGGTCAGGTTTTTCAGCCCATGACGGTCGGTATAGGTGCGGATCAGGCGGCTGGCGATCTTGGTGCAATAGACCGGCGCGGTCAGGGCGCCAAAGGCGTTGAACATGGCGGCAATATCAAAACGGCCAAAGTGGAACAGTTTCAGAACCTTGGGGTCTGTTAACATGCGGCACAGGTTGGGCGCCTCGGTCTGACCCTTGGCCACCTGTACGATATGGGCGTTGCCGTCGCCACCGGACATCTGAATCACGCACAGGCGATCACGATGCGGGTTCAGCCCCATGGTTTCGCAGTCGATGGCAACAATCGGGCCAAGGTCAAGCCCGTCGGGCAGGTCGTTCTGATAGAGATGATTGGCCACGAGGATTTTCCTTTGCTGCTGCCACTAATGGGCGTCTGTCGAGGAAATAGGTACTTTAGCTGACAAACTCAACTCCACTGCTAAGCAAGAGTGACTGTCGGGGGCTATCTACCCGTTTGGGGCGCAGTGTTATTGAAAAAACTGGCGTCAAATAATAAACGGGCCCGAGACATTACTTAATGCAACCAAATGCGCGCGGCGTACCAATATGATGGAGATCGGCAGGATGACCGAACGAACCCTGGATGAACAAGTGCTGGCGCAGTGGATTGGCAAGACAGAGGTTCGACGAGATTCCATTGATGCCAAGCAGGCCGATTTGATGGCGGCAACGCTGGGCAGCGGGCAGGTTTTTGGCGATGGCGATATATTGCCGACATTGTGGCACTGGACCTATTTCCTGTCTGCCGCCTCGACACCAGATCTTGGCCGTGACGGGCACCCCAAGCTAGGCGGATTTCTGCCTCCGGTTAGTCTGCCGCGTCGGATGTGGGCCGGTGGGAGGCTTGAATTCACCACCCCGCTGCGCATTGGCGAGACGGTCGAAAAACGTTCAAGCATTAAGGCGGTGAAGGTCAAACATGGCGGCACTGGTGCCCTGTGTTTTGTGACTGTCGTGCATGAGTTTTTGGTTGATGGCGAGCATCGATTGACCGAAGAGCAAGATATTGTCTACCGCGAAGATCCCTCGGCGGACCAGCCGCCAAAGCAGCCACCAGTGCCCCCCCAAGGGGCAGAGGCCGTGGTAACAGTAAGCGCGAGCCCGGTGTTGTTGTTTCGATATTCTGCCCTGACATTTAACGCGCACCGTATCCACTATGACAGGGATTATTGCCGAGAGGTCGAGGGGTATTCCGATTTGGTGGTGCATGGTCCGCTGACATCGACGCTGTTGGTCAATCACGCGGTTGCGCAGCACGTTGGCAAAGAGCTTAAGAGCTACAGTTTCCGCGCGGTCAGCCCGATTTGCGGTGAACAGGCTTTCACGCTCAATCAAAAGCAGGACCAAACAGGTTGCACGCTATGGGCTGAAACGTCTGAAGGGGCGCTGGCGATGTCGGCATCGGCAGAATTCGCTTAAGAACAGTCGTTGGGGCGGCACCAAAGGTGCCAAACCAGCGGTTTCACGCTCTGTACTTGAAAGTACTTGAAAAACACCTGCATTTTCTAAGGGTAGAATGGTGCCCAGAAGAGGACTCGAACCTCCACGACCTTGCGGTCACTGGCACCTGAAGCCAGCGCGTCTACCAATTCCGCCATCTGGGCACAGATGTCGTGAAGCGGCGTATAGGGCTAGTCGCGGGGGGCGTCAAATGGAAAATTGCGCAGGCTGGCCAAATGCAAAACCAGCTAAGGCCGCGCGTTTCCAGATACTGTCAGTGTGTTGATTTTAATGACAACAAGCCCAGCAGGGTGAGTGGTGCCCAGAAGAGGCAAGGTCCGTGTTTTTACCCTATTGATTTCAAAAGGATAATGGATGTGCCGGGCGGGAATGTGAAGCGAAATGTGAACACAAACAAGGTCGGGGCTAGCCTGCGATATTCCCTGCCCCCTACCGGTCTTTAGATCAGTTTGCCGCGAGTGGACCTGTCGCGGTTTGATACCGCTCCTTTGATAGCATTTACTGCAACAAAGGAGATTGACTGTGGGACTGAAACGGACGGACGAATTCCGCCAAGATGCGGTGCGTATCGCGCTGACCAGCGGGCTAACACGCAAGCAGG
>Ga0209826_1003297_pt1 | contig 10234 bp, 19 predicted proteins | sample GOMGulsemesocosm_5_FD_184637 | JGI IMG/M metagenome (GOLD analysis project Ga0209826, IMG submission 184637) | Methane-oxidizing microbial communities from mesocosms in the Gulf of Mexico - GOM15C Gulf of Mexico (SPAdes) (version 2) | ecosystem: Environmental > Aquatic > Marine > Cold seeps...
GCTTGGTCTTCATCGAACTTGATTTGGTCAGCGGAACGATTGTCGTCGTCACTCTTGCGGTTCAACTCTGCAAAAGTGTTCGAGCAAGGCATGATTGCCTCAAAGGCTGCATTTAATGATTGAGCATGCATGTCAGTATCCTTACTTGGCTTTTGCGGTGAGAGAGAAGAGGAGGGCGGTAGCGCCGGTATCTTCGACGCTGCTTAGAAATGAAAGCACCCATGAAACTTCAGCAATAGAGAGCACTCGCAAGATCAGCTCTTTGCGCTCAAGCAAAGCCTTAATGAGCTCTTGCACCGTGCGCGGCTGAATCTGATTGTCGTGAATGTTTGCCGGAGGAATTAGCTTATCCATGACTCGCTGAGAGGTTTTCTTTGAGTTGTTTTCGCTGTACTCAAGCTCTCTAGCGATCTTCTTATGAGGAAGGCCATCGATACGACGAATAGCGACATCGTGCTCGGCCTCAGTAAGTACAGGGCTGCTTAAACGATAAGCTCCGTACTCGGCGGTATATCCATTTGGGTTTGCTGTTTGCATCTCATTAGCTCCGTGCTTTTCCTTAACTTGGAGCCAAATATAAGCGTACTTATATCTAAGGTCAACATGTATTCCTATATTTGTAATTATAAGTATGCTTGTTTTTATGGTCTGGAGGGTAAAAAACCCGCGATAGCGGGCTAGAGGCGTACAGAGGTAATGATATTAAGTCGTTGGTAAAGCGGTTTTTGCTGGAGCTGTAGGCATCTTTAGCTGTGCTTTGGAGATTTTTTGCTCTACTTCACTTTCTATTTTTGTGCCGCTTTCCTTAAGGCCGCCATGATAGTGGTAACCAGAGCAAAGTCCTTTTTGCTGAGATTTGTAGCTGCAGTTATGCCCGCCGGATGAGTCGGTGCGGCCGCTGTGGGAAAGTGCCTGTGCGCTGATAAAGGATATTGAAATTAAGAGTAATGCCGATTTTTTCATAATAGCTCCTTGCCAAGTAGTGTTGTGTACATGTCCTTGCCCTGTGTGGGGTTATACAAATACTACAACAGAGAGGGCCGTCAGTAAACGCAGCCGATAGACCCTCCAACCCAAATTCCGCACAATAAAAAGCCCGCTCATGGCGGGCTGGGTATCAAACTTATTCGTAATTCAGGTAAGGGAATAGCGTTTGTAGCTCTAACGCTATCTTGGGATCTAAATGCCCGCCATGTCGTCACCGCCATCAACAGGGTGGGGTCCAGGATAATAGGATGAGGACTGTTCTTGCCCGTTTTCAGGTTTGTATTCACAGTGGGGGTTGCTTTTGTACGTTAGCTGCTCAAAGAATACCGCTAGAAGGTGATAATGACTTTTGGGTTTAATATCACCCTGTGACAAGGAAAATATGATGTCAGAGTATGAGTGGTCTGAAAGATATATTGGGTGCTCCACACACTTGCTGTTGCCGTTATTCCCTTTGATATGCGACCCTTGGATGCACCGTATTGCCATATCTAGTGCTATGACAGCATTTGGATCGAATCGGCCGCTATAGCCTTTGATTGCGTTTTCAGGGAACCCTGTTTTTATAGGGCTATAGGAGAGAAAGTGGGCGACAAAATTGGCCATTTTTTTGAAGACGCTAGCTTTACTTAGGCCGTCTACATGCGGGAATTCTGCTCTCATTTCCACGCAAATGGTCTTAATGTCGTGACTGTTTATTTGAACGCCTTGAACACCTATTTCACTGGTGAACTCGTCTATAAAAGTCAGGATACTTATAACATCCATGTGGACGGAATCTTGATATAGCATGAAAGTCCTTATTCTAACGCAAAAAAAAGAGCGCTTTCGCACTCTATTTTAAAAACTGTTGTGAGTCTTATGAGGGCATGGCCGCTTTAAAGCGAGCTCCAAATTCACGAGCTACTTCCGCAACTTGTTGTCGGTTCGTTGGTGCAATTACACTGGGAGCGTTGCCTGCTTCGAAGGGAGCTGCCTTATCCATGGTCAGCGTTTGTCCCAAATTGCTCTTGTCTTGACCGGCTTCGATTAAGTTACCGAAGATGATGACCTCTGCGTTTTGAGTATTCATTGTTTTCCCCTGTTCTCCTGTTTTACAAGGAAATATATTTATAAGGGCTTTTGGGCCCAAGCTCTATTGTCTATTTAATTCTAATACGTGGAATTAGTTGGGTATTACCACAATAAAAGCGGGCGCAATTGTAAGCACGCTTAACTTAAAAGTAAATGTATTACTGCATATTTGCAACCATATTTACTCCGATATAGATCAGTATAGACCGATACTGCCAACTTTAGTTGCGTCTTAATGTGTTCTTGGCGCCTCGGGGTGCCGCATTCTGATCTTGGCTTTAGCTGGCATCCAGTTCGCTAACGGCGGGTGACGACGAAGCTATAGCTCCTTGGCCAGAAGAATCCGCGCCTTGCCACAGTAGGCGGCACCTTCTAACGGGACAGGGTCTGACCCATCCAAGAATTTCAGTGTCTCTTTACCTGCCCGACTCATGTAAAGGCCAAGGTACGTCTCGTTGTGCTCTGGCAGGTGATAAACAGCCATCTTCCCATGCTCTACAGCAGCATCAGGGTCTATGGCGATCTGGCAGCCTTTGGGGGCCAGCATGCTCATACTGTCGTCGAGAATATCTAGAACATAAGATCTATCACTCAAATCTGATCCCATAGCAATGCTGACAGCAGCTTTCTGGTTGCTTCCGTCGGCGCGATCCGACTCCAGCCAGGCAAACACCGAGCTTATAGGTAGTAGTGGGAGGGCTCGCTCTCCTGAGGCGGTTGGGCTGTCGGCCGATCCACCAGAAGTTTTTGCTCCTTTGCCGGTAGCCAACCAATGAGCGTCGACTCCTAATATTCGGGCGATCTGAGGTAGGTAGCCGCTGGAAGCAGACTTCCCAGTCTCAAGCTCACTATATGCCGGTTGCGTTATACCCACGCGAGTCACGATTTCTTTCTGTGTGAGCTTCGCATCCTTACGGGCTGCTTTTAGCCGTTCTCTTAGTTCAGTAGTCATGAGCAGCAGCATATAAGCCCGCCTATATAGCATCAAATAAGAATACTTATTGCCTATGAATAAGAATACTTATATTCTTCGGCAATGAAAAATAAAACGATATACCAATCTCTCGTTACTCACTTCGGTGATCAAACGGCAACAGGGGTCGCTTTGGGGGTTTCTCAACCCACAGTCAGCGGTTGGATTAATGGTGTTCACGGCATGAAGCCTAGCACAGCGATCAAAGCTGAAAAGGCAACTGACGGACTTTTTAAAGCCGTAGACCTTTCAACTGAGCTAGCAGGACTTAAAGCCGCATAACCAACAACCCGAATTCTCCATTGAATCTCGGGTTTTTTAAAAACCGCCAGCGACTATGACTGGATATACAGTATTTATTAGGGGGTAGGCCATGAAGTGGTTCAAGCACGATGCAGACGCAAACATGGATGCAAAGCTGCAAGAAATATTACTCGACTATGGGCTGGAAGGTTACGGACTCTATTGGTACTGCATTGAGCTAATTGCAGGCAACGTAGGCCCAGAAAATATTACTTTTGAGCTAGAGCATGACGCTAGAGTAATTGCGAGAAATACGTGCTCCACAGCTCAGCGCGTAGAAGAAATGATGAAGAAGTTTTCTGAGTTGGGCCTCTTTGAGATGTCAGAAGGCGTCATCTCTTGTCTCAAGTTGGCCAAGCGCGCAGATGATTACACGGCCAAATTGGTAAAAAAGCAGGAGGGGGTCGAGAAAAAGCTGAACCCCCCTCAAGAAAATGAAAATCAAGCTGAAACCCTTACTACAGCGGGTGTCGGAGAAAGTCCGACAAAAACAAATAAAGACCCCCTAGATAAGATTAGATTAGATAAGAATAGATTAGATAAAAACAATACTTCACCAACTCCGGCCAAGCCGAAGTTTACCGATTGGGATATGCGATTTTCTCAATGGGCTCTGAACACTCTGCAAGCTGACAACCCCAACCTGAAAAAACCAAATCTTGAATCTTGGGCGAAAGACTGCCGACTCATGCGAGAGCGTGACAACCGAGATCCAGAAGAGATGAAAACGCTCTGGCAATGGGCAAGAGCAAACTCATTCTGGAAAGCAAACATTCTATCGCTGGGTAAATTCCGCGACAAATTCGATCTACTGTTCGCCCAATCTCAAAGACCGATAGCGGTTGCTGGAGAGCAGTACAAATCTGCACAAGAAAAACGCGCAGATCGAAACGCTGAAATATTCGACATTGAAAAAGCAATGGAATGGTAGGGAGATAATCATGCAACCACTGGCGACAACACTAGGACAAGCGGTTTCCCGAGCGACAGGCGTTAAAGCGCCAATGGGGGCTGATCAACTCACTGACAATCAGCGCAAGGCCGTTGCTTACACGTTTGCTCGCCTGAAGATGATTACACCACAGCAGTACGATCTTTTGATGCCTGACGACAAAACAGAGGGCTTGGTGAAGAAGGAATTCACGCCGCACCTCATGAATTTTCACAAAGATCAAATCGACATTGGCCTAGACGCCTTTCACCGACTGCGGCAGCAGGGCGACAGCGATTACCGATTCTTAGACATCGACAAGATCGTTGGGCTAATTATCACCGGTGGTAAAGCGCCGAGTGAAGTTTCTCGGGCTGGCATGTACACCGAATTCAAAGACCGCGACGAACCGAAACAGCTGACTGACGAAAAACAAGTTCACCGCCGCCGAAAAGTGGCTTCGAGCGAAATCGATAACATGAAATCAATGCTTGGACTCTAGGGGAAAGAACATGATTCGTAACACATCGCTAGCTGCGTACATCGAAGAGAACGACTCGGGCAAAGCGGCAAAAGACCGCTGTAAGTTACTGAGAAAAATCAATCAGCAGCCCGGCGTTACTCGCAAGCAACTTTCTGAAACAACTGGGATGCCTATCAACGTGGTGTGCCCCAGAATTCGCGAGCTTCTTGACTCCAACACACTGAAGGAGGACGGCTGTACTCGCGATCCGATAAGTCGCCGCTCCGCTAATTTGTTGTATCTGAATTTACCCGCACACATGAATCGTCCGGTTTCAGAAACATTGGAGGCCGCTCAATGAGCATATTAACCGTCAACCGCGGCGAACAACCTACTTGGGCGGCAGAGCACAACATTACCGCTAAGGACAGGGCGCGTACAAAACTACAGCGCGACGTCGATGAGTTTATGGCGAAAGGGAATCAAATCAAAAAGCTAGCCGGTAGCGAACGCGCTTTCGAAAAGCTGGAATACGCCATGATGCGCAAAATGGCCAACTGGCCAAGGTCTAGCGTAGTGAAGACAGTATCTCGATACAGAGGGCGAAAACCCGACTCACCGGTATTTACGGAACTCGAGGCGGCCGTCGAAGAGGCTGAGTTTCTAGCCAATATAAAACGCCCAAAAGGGCAGCGTGGCTCAACGTACCTCGTCCAATACGGGAATGTGATTCGTGTCCATCTGCATCCACCAAAAAGATTGCCAGTGATGATGGTCGTTAAACCACAACCGAAACTATGGGTGAGTCAATGAGCGGCGAAGCGTGGACAGTAAACAGCGAGCACACCAAAAGGGCGTTCTTCGCTCATATCGATCAGCAATTTGAAGAGCATAAGTATCTTACTTTTCCGAAGGCTCGTATCGGCGCCGATCGTTCGCTTAATCAGAATGCTCTGTTTCATGTTTGGCTTACTGAGTACGCCGCGCATCTAACCAAGACGCACATCAAAATGGTGCCGAAAACCGTTGTTGAGGGTATGAAACAAGTCGTTAAGCGCGAGTATTACGGCGAGAGAGCTGAAGCGTTCATGGTTCATGAGATTGTGAATCCGTGGACCGGCGGCAAGAAGATCGATTACACCAGCTCCGCCGACTGGAAGCGGGGCGAGATCTACATGGTTCTTGAGTGGCTTCAAATGAAAGCTGCCAATGACGGTCTAGTCCTCGAGTCAAAAGGCGAGTACGCAAAACTCAAACGGCAAGAGGCGGCATAACATGGCCAAGCACTCATTGGTGGCGAAAAAGATCAGCGAAGAGGTGATGCCTTGCGATGACTGTAGCGAGCGTCCGCGATGTGCTAGATGTCAGTTAACGTGCCCTGATTATTCTGTATGGCTTGAGACTGGCCTTGCCGTCAATGAGCGTAGAACACCAACGGCTAAAGGTTATGACAAGCTTTATCCGGGGAATGACGACTAGCTATGCGGCGAAAATCTACTAAGCAAAGCCCAGCGGCTAGTGCGAATGAAAGAAAGTTTATTGGGCTAGTCAAAGAGCTTCCTTGCGTCGCTTGCGGTACCGACGGCCCAAGTATCTATGATCACATTTATGGCTCATCAAAGAAGCTTTATAACGGCTTAGAGAGAGTTTATGTGGGGCATTACGCGGGCATACCGCTTTGTTTGGCTTGTGACAGCGTAAAAACGCGCGGATCTCGACGCGCATTTATCAATCAGTTTGGGGAACCTGAGTACTTATGGCTAAAGATGATCGAAGACCAATGCCTTCCAGTGCCACAAAACGTGAAAGCAGCTATCCAAGAAGAGTTATCGGAATTGACCCCGACGCAGACCGACACGGCGTTGCAGTTTATGACGACGGTAGGCTGCAAGAGCTTCTAATGGCGAGCCTTTCGGAAGTGCTGTCGCTGGTCGAAAGTTCGCCATGCCTGGTGTCTATTGAAAATGTAATGGCAAATCAGTTTGTCTACAGTAGAAATAACAAAGGCAGTCGGGCCAACGTGTCCAAGATAGCGATGTCTATCGGGCGATGCCAGCAAGCGCAGGTAGAGCTATGCCGACAACTGGAGCAAAGAGAGATTCCTATGGTTCTCCATCGCCCTCAGTCTGGTAATTGGGCAAAGAAAAAGGAGTTGTTCGAGAGGTTAACCGGCTGGAGTGCACGAAGCAACGAAGATACGCGCGCTGCTGCATTTTTTGGGTGGTTATCATTGGCGCCAAAGAGGAGTCGCACAGCATGAAGTTTATTTGCGCAAGACAAGCATGGCATGACGCCTACCTACCCGATGTACGAGCGCAGGACGCAGCGGCTCAGATACTCCACTTCAATGTTGAATTTACCTCAAAAGGCGCCGACGGCAAGATTATGCATGACTGTGAGCGAGCGATAATTCAGCGCGCCGTTCAACAAGTAAAGGATTCAGACCCTATCGCATACGCATGGGGAATGTTTGCCTACACTGATGGCATTCGAAATGGCAGAGAGCGGGGCGCTTTGCTTGGCTATCTAATGGCCGAGTACAACCAGTGGACGGATAACGAGCGGCGCTCAGATAAAGCCCATCAAGACAAAGTTCGTTTGCTGGCTCGACTGGTTATGCACGCTGAAGCCAGGCGCGATCGCGGCCATGAGTGCCGTACAGATATGGCAATCCCTCGAAAGCTTGTCGGTTGTGAAACAGACATTCAACGATGGAATAGAGAATGGAAGCCTATTTGGCGAAAGCTTTGCGCTTGGCTGGAACCGTTGCCGGGCAGAGCTTTGCCGCTAGTAGCTCAGGTTGTTGCAGATTATCGGGAGAAACAGGCCGCATAACCTGATAACATTTCGCGATCATCGTTAAGGAAAATAACGCCATGAGCGAGAGTGATCGCGTAAAAGGAATGTTTCAGCAGGGTAAGTTCTGGTGTGTCGCTGGAATTTGCATAGCACCTGCTTTTCTGTTGTGGCTAGGCATCGTAGCTAGTAACAATCTTCTATTTTGTTTCGAGATAGAATGCGTCAAAGACTCGGCAGATTGGTTTTCTCCCGTGGTGACCTTGTTGCAGATCGGAATGGCAGCCCTAGTTCTATGGACCATAGCTTTCAGGTCTGATCAAGCCGAGAGGCAGATAAGGCTCCAGATTTCAGTAAATACCTTCCGGGACTACCTTGCTCACAGGGATGATTTTTTTGAGCTGATTGGTAGCTTGGAGACGAATGAGTTTATCGTTGACAACCGGGCGAAGCTATATCATCAGATATTTCCTCAAAATTCACCGCAGAACTTCGTGCCTTGGGCCGACACCAAGAAGTCAGATGATTATAATCTTATTGGAATGGTTTGGAGCTACAATCAACTGGCCGAACTTGTTGCTGGACTAAGAGACGAGAATTTTCTCTTTGATCATTTGACGACCGGCGAGGTTCGTGAACTACTCGAGCAGCTAAAATGGGTAATGGAATGCGTGCACTGTCAGGCAAAGGAAACCGTTGATATATATCGTTGGTTTGAAGGGAGTATTCCCATGAGCGGTCCGATTCCAGTGAGTCCCGATAAGACGATAGGTTTTTTGATAAAATTACTAGAGGGTCTTTGCAGGAATTCTGTAGATCCTCGCGATCCAGACAAGCCGCTACTTTTGCCTTTTGGTGTTCTTGGGATTGATGATGTACCGAGATTTAAGGATATTATCGAAAATCCAATTGATAGAAATACATATGAGTAAGCTTGAGGTATATTTACTCAGATTTACCCTTGTAAATTCTTGTTCCAGCATGGTACAAATATCCCACGCTGTCTAAATTGACTGCGAATTCTGTAGCACGAATCGAAGAAGCCCTAGACTAAACCGCTGGGGCTTTTTTGTTTCCGCCCGTAGAACAATTGGTAGTTCATCTGCCCTTTAGTTGGCAAGTCGTTGTAGGTTCGAGTCCTACCGGGCAATAAATCCACTAATAAGATCTCTCTCATTGGACCCGCTTTGTTCGCATCGCGGGTATTTTTTTATGTCCGACGAATTAAAGCAACTTACCGAAGCTGTACAGACTCTCGTCGACCGGCATGAGCTCCACAATGAGCAGCATGAAGATCACCATCGTTTTATCCAGGCTCAGATAGAAAAGGCTGAGGCGAAAGCTGAGTTGTGGAAGACAGTAAAGACCAAAGTGGTAACAACCGGAATCATGAGCGCGGTTGCATTCCTGTGTTACGCCACCTGGCATGAGTTCTTATCTAAGGTAAATGGTAGTTAATGTGAAATCACTGGTACTAAAGCGAAGCTATACCCCTTATGGAGTATGGGGCCGCTTGCACATGCCCAGTGGATTGACGCTATCTACTCTTGAGCGACCTTGGGAGGGTAATACTCCCGAAGTGTCGTGTATTCCCGAAGGGGTTTACATCTGTCGGCGCTTTAACTCACCGACCTACGGTGAAACCTTCATTATTGAAGATGTTCACGGCCGTACCTACATTTTGTTTCACCCCGGTAATGGGATCGAAAACAGCAAGGGCTGCATTCTAATCGCTCAACGCCACGCCATTTGGGATAACGCCTTGAAGATTGGTGATTCCCGTAAGGGCTTTGAAGAGTTCATGTCTGAGCTTGAAGGTGTCGAAGAGTTCGAGTTAATCATATCTGTCTATTCACCGGAGTATCCATGAGATTTTGGAGTTGGTTCACTCAGAAGCCAAAAACCGTTGATGACATCTTTGATAAAGATAAGGGTCTTCTGACTCAGGTAGGTGGCTGGATTGGTAATCAGCAATTCACTGAGCAGGAAAGAGCCAATCTAGATGCCTCAACGATCACCAGCATTCAAAAGTTTGTAGTCGACACCCTTTCTGAGAACACCGATCGATCGAAAGCTCGGCGTGAAATAGCGGTGTTCTTCATCAAATTCTACTCAATCATGCTTTTCATGACTGGCATGACGTACCCAATTGACCCTAAGTGGTCAATGGTGTGGTTTAACCTCGCTACCTCATTGAGTGTTGGTGGTTTGGTTGCAGCCATATCTACATTCTTCTTTGGTTCTCACCTAGTAGCTCGCTACCAAGAGTCAAAGAACAATGACTGAAATTGAAACCAAACAGCAAGAGCTTGAAGAGTTAGGCCTTTCGATGAAGCCTAGTCATCTGCTCATGGCTCAGTCGTTGGCAGCAGGAAACAATCAAGAGCAAGCTTATAGGGATGGTAAGGGCAAAGGTAAGGACGGGAGCGCAAGAGCATCCGAGCTTATTCGAGCAAACCCGAGTATCAGCCTCTTTGTTTCACTGTCACAGCAGGTAGCTCTGCTTAAAGCGCAGGACTCTCTAGAAGTTACTGAAAACCGTATCTTGTCTGAGTTGGCCAAGATGGGATTTGCCAACGCTCAGAACTATTACGACAGCGAAGGCAATCTAATTCCCCCGCATAAGTTAACGAGCCTGTAGAAAAACAGTTTAACAAAACCATTTACCCTCAAGGCTATTCCTTAAATTTATCTGATCTTCATTTAA
>Ga0209826_1003298_pt1 | contig 10234 bp, 9 predicted proteins | sample GOMGulsemesocosm_5_FD_184637 | JGI IMG/M metagenome (GOLD analysis project Ga0209826, IMG submission 184637) | Methane-oxidizing microbial communities from mesocosms in the Gulf of Mexico - GOM15C Gulf of Mexico (SPAdes) (version 2) | ecosystem: Environmental > Aquatic > Marine > Cold seeps...
TTGATAAGACTTATTATTTTTCTTCAAGTAAGCAATAGCATTAATTAAATGATCAATACCTTTTTTCTCAACTAACCGGGCGACCACTCCAACTTTAGGTATCGCCGAAGGTGTGAAGTTTTGTCGCAAGCTAAACTGAGCAGGATCAACACCACAGTGCAATACGGTTACCTTGTTTCCTTCGGCACCTTTTGAAATAAGAAACTGGCGGTTATATTCAGAAATGGTTATAAAAAATTTAGCGCGTTCTACTTTTTCTTGTAATAGCCATCCACGTTGAAACAAATCATTTGCATGTGCTGTTACACTATAATCAATCCCTGCCAATGTAGCTGCATACATGGCTAAATCAGTCGGTACATGAGCAAAGTGGACATGAATATGTTCACATTTTTGTTTAATTAATTGAGTTGCTAATGAAGCAGAATAAAAGAAACGGTATACCATCCCCATTGAGAGCCGAGTAAAAACACCTGTCCTCATAAGATCCTTAATCAAGAACCCCACACATTTAATATATGAAGCAGGTCGCTTTAAAAGTATTTTAATTTGATCAGCGATAACTGAAGAAACAGGAGTTTGATATAGAAAATGGGTTCTGCTTTTCAAATCTTGTAAGCTAGGATCAGAAAAAACAGCTTGATTATTATGGACAGAGAAAGGCTCAATCTCCATACCTAGTTTTTCTAATTGAAAAATTTCGTTATAAACAAAAGTCGCTGATAATGCTGGAATCTCTGGTGCTAAGTAAGCAACTTTCATTCTTCACCTGTTACATTTTTTTTCCAAACAATAGCTTGTTGCATGTTTAATTCATCTGTTGCTTTTACTTTGCCTTTGAACAAACAAGCCCATTGATATTGATTAATGAATTGACGTAATTCCCTGTCTTCAAATCGTGGCACTCGTGTTAATACACTTTTTATATATCCCCAAAACATTGCTATTCCCCCAATAAAATAGGGGGGATGAAATATTCTAAATATGGATGAAGCCAGCATATAAACCATCCCAGTTCCCATAAAATACTGCCCAAAACCATGACGCATACGCCCTGTAATGATATTTTTCTGACTTGACCCCATTGGTCGTAAATGTGTGAACCGTAATTCAGGGTCATCCCAGCTAACGGCTATCCAGCCCAATTGTCGACATCTATGCCCATCTATTCCATCCCACATAACTTGTCTTATAAATCCTCCAATTTCTTCAAAGCATTTACGTCGATAAAACTTAGAAGCTCCAATTGCATTTTCATCTCCACACCCTTCACTAACTAAATTGCCTGTTACTTTATCAATATAATATGGCTTACCACTACAATTACCAATTCTGGGGTTGTCTCTCATCCGTTGAATAAGGTTTTCAAAATAATTAAGGGGCATAATTAAATCTAAGTCTAACTTACAAATATAATTAAAATCTTTTAAATTAATTTTCTCATAGCCATAATAAAATGCTTCAATAACGCCTGGCCCAACGCTACGGTGCCCTCTATCTTTACGCGTAACAATAGTAATAAAGCTATACTTTTTAGAATACTCTTCTAAAATGTTAGGTGTATCATCAGTAGAGCCATCGTCAACAATAACCCATAAAGCAGGCGGTATACTTTGGTTAACTACGCTGTCTAAGGTTTTCTTCATGAAGTCAGCTTCGTTACGACAAGGTGAAATTACTACATAAGAATTATCAGTCATTGTTTTTACATTTTGTAGAAAATACGCAACCATATTTAATGAAATATTTTTCATCATAAAAAGTTGGTATAAATGTTAATAAAAATTTACCTCGAATATCCATATTTCATCTATCCTTTTAGTTATAACCGACCGTCTGATTCGTTAGGTAATAATAAATATTTTATATCATAAATAATATGCTTATTTTTCCCTAAGGCTTTAATCCCTGTTGCACCTAATGTTTTAAATTGATGATGAGAAACAGCAATAATAATACAATCGTACTTTTTATCTTCTAATTCAGGTATCAATGATATCCCATACTCTTCATAAGCTTCTTGCGGGTCAACCCAAGGGTCATAAACATCAACTTTAGCATTATAATTTTTTAACTCATCAACCATTTCGATGCTTCTAGTATTTCTTAAATCAGGACAGTTTTCTTTAAAAGCTAACCCCAACATTAATACTCTGGAATCAACAATATTGATTCCTTTTTTTGCCATAAGCTTAACTATTTCACTTACAACAAATAATCCCATATTGTCATTAATCCGCCTAGCAGCCGAAATCAACTGGGGATGATAGCCAAGGGATTCTGCTTTATGTACTAAATAATAAGGATCAATACCAATACAGTGCCCTCCTACTAACCCAGGCCTAAAAGGTAAAAAATTCCATTTTGTTCCAGCGGCTACCAATACTTCCTCTGTATCAATACCAATGCGATTAAGAATTAATGCCAATTCGTTAATTAAGGCAATATTAGTGTCTCGTTGTACATTTTCAATTACTTTAGCCGCTTCAGCGACTTTTATACTACTAGCCTTATGTGTGCCCGCAATAATAATAGACTGATAAAGTTCATCAACCATTGTCGCCGTAGCATCTGTTGATCCAGAAGTAATTTTAAGAATATTGGTTAATCGATTATTTTTATCACCTGGATTGATGCGTTCAGGGCTATATCCACAAAAGAAATCTTGATTAAAAGTTAATCCAGAAATACGCTCTAAAATTGGCACACAAACATCTTCTGTTGCCCCAGGATAGACAGTAGATTCATAAATAATAGTATCTCCTGAAACCAAATAGCGAGCGACTAATTCAGATGCTAATTCTACAGGTTTCAGATCAGGGTTTTTACTTGTATCAATTGGTGTTGGAACAGTAATAATGTATATATTTGCATGCTGTAAATCATCTGCATGATGAGTAAAACTCAAGTTATCTGCTCTTAATAACTCTTCTTTGCTTATTTCCTGAGTACTATCAATTCCATGTTTTAACGCATCAATACGAGATTCATTAATATCGTATCCCTGAGTACTGTAGTGCTTACTAAACTCAACAGCAAGTGGTAAGCCCACATATCCTAAACCTATAATTGCAATTTTTTTCAATGTTAGTCCTTATTTATATTCGATTAAATATTCTTTTTTACTTAACAATTTATTAAAAATAAATTTAATTATTCCTAAAATCTGAGGAAACTTAGCAAATACAACAAATATAGAATATATAAATTTTATTTTATATTTTCCTTTCTTTATTTTTATAAATATCTTTATTATTTGAATAATATAAATTAAAAATAATGATAAAAAATAATAGTTAATTAATGATAAAATTATAATGGTTACAGGTATAAAGCCAGCCCAAAAAACTATACTAAATACTTCCTTTCTTTTAAAATTTTCTACTGACTTACCATGTAAATTAAATGAAGCTGCATAGGCATAACCTGATCGTTTCGCCCTATTCCACCATTGAGAAAATTTAGTCATTGCCGCATCATGCAATGTCATTTCAGCATCAAACCTATTGATCAGCCAACCTTCTTGCCTTAACCTAAAACACATTTCAGGCTCTTCTCCAGCAATCAAATCATCTAGAAAACCATTAACTTGCTTATAAGCATCTACCCTGATTAAAGCAATGCCTCCACAAGCAACGGCATCCCCCACTGGGGTATCCCATTCAATATCACAAAGTCTATTATAAATAGATTGTTCTGGATAACGCTCTCTAACTCGACCACAGACCACTGCATATTTAGAGTTTTCAGCTAGAAACTGACGTCCTTGGTCTATCCAGTCAGAACGCATTTCACAGTCACCATCAATAAATTGAATGGCACTTAAATCAGGATATTTTTGTATGACGTATTTAGCCCCTTCATTTCTAGCTCTAGCAGCTGTAAAAGGGGAGCTTAGGTCGAGTGACAGGCATATGACGCCTCTTTTCTTAGCTTCTTTTAAGCTACTATCTGAGGAACCTGAATCGACATAGACAATATGATCAACACGACTTAGTAAAGACTCTAGGCACGTAATTAAACGCTGACCTTCATTACGACCAATAACCACAGCGGCTATTTGAAATTTTTTAACGGACAAAGTCATTTTATATAGCTTCCAAGGACATGTATTCCTTCATTTTTTAAAATCAACATATTCTGATCTCTATCGGGTAGGAGTATTTGCAAAATGTGTTTTAAAATATAAAGACCACACGGCAATAGAATGTTTAATAGGGGTTTGTAAAAAGAAACTGGATCGCCTCTTAATCGCATGCTTTAAAAAAATAATTGTATCCGTTAGCATAACCAATAAAACATGACAAAACACAGTGAGAGAACCATAGTTTTTACGAAAAAACAATAATTCACTTTCTATTTGTAGTGCTTCTACCTGTTTTCCACTCGCTGTTAGTTCACCCTCCGATTTAGCACTTTCTCCTCCAAGATGAACAACAGATGTATCAGAAAAATAATGCACCTCCCAGCCAGCTTTTTTAGTGGCAAAGCAATGGTCCAGTTCTTCAGAATAAAGAAAATACCTAGGATCAAATAAACCTATTTTTTCAACGACTTCCTTACGAATTAAATAATAACATCCAGGAACCCAGTCACATTGTCTAGCAGAGTTATGATCCCAAGACATATCGTCTACCAAGGGGATACTTTTAAAAACTCGTTCCAACCCCGTTCGTTTTAAGAAAATATTCAACGGTGTTGGAAAATAACGACAAGAAGGCTGTAAATCCCCCTCACGACCCAGCAACTTAACACCAAGAATGCCACATCGTGGATGTTTATCCATGTATTGAATTGTTTTTGTTATTGTGTCTTCTGCAACAAAAGCATCAGTATTTAATAATAATACATACTTTCCCTGAATGAAGGGAATACATTGATTATTCGCTCTTCCAAAGCCAACATTTCTATTATTTAAAATTAATTTACAATCAGAAAAGTCACTTTGCAATAAAGATACCGAGTCATCACTGGAAGCATTATCAACAATAACAGTATTCATAGTTATTGTTGATGCTGAATTACGCAGTAAATCAATACACTTATGTAATAAGTTAGCGGTATTATAATTAACTATTATAGTGGTTAAATCCATATTACTTTTCATCCTAATAAACTCTTAAACCCTGCCAACAACCAATAAATTAAGTAACAAATAATATTATTTTATTATTAAATTAATTTTAATTACTGAAAAATATAAAATTATATTATTTAAACATCTTAATATAATATTAACTACCTGCCTATAACCTTTTTTACTACGCCTTTTAAGTTACGGAATGCTTTCTTTGATGATCTCATAGATTTCTCATACGGCATTAATATCTGGCCTTTTAACCATTCATCAGGTCTTGCCCTAAAGATAGTGTCATGTTTCACACCATCCCAATCAGTAGGAGCTTCCTTTGTATAATAATAGACAGCAAAAGACTTTCTCATTTTATCAGCAGGGCAATTCACTGGCGTAACACCATGGTAACTTATTTCACTGGTTGCAAATCCACAAGCTCTGTTGAATAACGGAGCAAAAGCGCCATAACACTTTTCTACATCTTTATCCCAAATGTCTAAATATCCACCATATTCTTGATCCCAATCTTTATTAAAATAAAACAGAATATTAACCCTTCGATACCATTGTTTTTTTTCAATAAAGTTAAAATCAACATGCACATCTAGCCGACCAGTTGAATTAGTTTCATGTATACCACCACCAATGAGGTCAGGGTCTGCTAGTAAATTAGGAATACCAACCATTTGACTAACCATATCAACAAATTCTGCTGAAGCTAAAAGCTGATGAAGCTTTAGTATTGCTGGAGGAAACTTGGCTGAATCAGTGACTTGAATTTTCCCTTTCTCATTGACAGCAGAAAATTCACGCCCCAATATTTTAGATTCTTCATAAGAAGGAAATGAATCATGAATTTCATTAGCAAAACTTTCAGTTAAGATATTATCTATACAAAAATGAGGAAAGGGAGCTGCCTGTTGAATATCAGTCTTCAGTTCCTTTATATTTAAGGGGTTGATAAGGTTTATTAAGCTCATGTGTTTTTTATCTCGTAAGTTAAAATTGATTTGCTAAGGTTGTTATAAAAACTGTTTTGATCCTAATAGTGCGCACAATAAAGTGATATTGTTGTATTAATCATAGTAGTTATAATCAGTTAAAGACTATTGCTTTAAACACCCTGATTTTTATTTTTTATAACTTTTGCGGGGATACCAACGGCAGTGCAGTAATCAGGAACATCGTCCAATACAACGGCATTTGCACCTATTTTCACATGATCTCCTAAGGTTACATTACCAATAATTTTTGCCCCAGCTCCAATATCAACATGCCCTCCAATAATAGGAACACCAGCTCCTAAACTTCCAATGGTCACTTGTTGAAAGATTAAACAATTGACACCTATTTTTGCTTGAGGGTGAATAACAATTCCATTAGGGTGAGGTATTAATAAACCACCACCAAGCTGACAATTAATAGGGATATCCGCTCCAGATACCATACTCCAGGCCCGATGCTTTAAAACACAAATTTTGCTCAATAACAGAGCAATCTTCGTATTTTTTTGTTTATATTTTTGATAATTACGCAAACTGCTTAATAATTGCTTATTGGGCTGCCAATAAGAACTTATTTTTTCTCTTTCCCAATAAGCATTTATTGCTGAAATGTTTTTTTTATTCATTGTTGTCTTAAATTAAATATTGCTTGATTACGGGCGAGTGCACTATTAATACTTATATCCTTAATAATTTACTTTGAATCAAAGTTACAGACTCCTTATAACTTATTAATTCCCAAGCTTTATTCTAAAATAAACTCTTGCGATAGAAAGCAGCTGCTTTATAACGACCTGTCATTAATAACCAGAATATAAAATAAATTTTTGTCATAGAACTTCCTTTGTTTACTGAAAGAGTCCGTTCTATTAAGCTTTTTCTTCTATTTAATCGCCATTTAAGGTATCGATTAACATTACCGTAGAAATCTATCGCCTTTTTATATTCAATCAATTTTACTAGTTCACCTTGCTGTAATCGTTTTTCTGGAATAGCGCCTTTGTTTAATTTGGCAATAATACTTTCATCATTCTTTCTATATAATATTAAAGGTTTATCAATACCAATATAACCATTGGATAATAGTGCTCTGAAGGAATAAACAAAGTCTTCTGCTATCACGTCTGTCCTCAATGGTCCGACATCAAAATGTATTCTCCTATCATATCCAGCTGAACACCCACCAATCACAAAGTTTTGAATTCCTTTCAATGTTTGTTTAATAGCCAGCTCTTGATTATCAGTTTTACTAATTTCATTTTCTAATATCTCGTTACCTTGCTCATCAATAAATAGTTCATTAGAATAAACAATGGATGGACGAGGATCTGTTGATAACCAAGCTTTAGTTAAACAAGATGTACGTTCAGACACAGAAATATCATCACCCGCTTGAATGACTAGAAATTCGCCAGATGCTAACTCCCACATCCGATTAATATTACCTGCCAACCCTAAATTATTATCATTTCTATTGATAATAATCTTATGAGGCCCCTTATAGTTAGCCACTAACTTTTCAATAACTGAAAACGTACCATCAGGTGAGCAATCATCACTGATAACAATTTCTAGTGGACTATAATCCTGTGATAAGGCACTGCGAACAGCGTCTTCAATAAACTTTTCTTGCTTATATGAAATAAGCCCAAAAGTCACTAATACCTCTTGATTTTCTGTCATATTACTAGTCCTCCAGTAGCTATTAGAAGCAATATAGTGCTTAACAATATAATACTTATTATTAAGGCTTCTTTTTTTATATCAATAAGGTTTTGCTTCTTTTTAATATATAAAGAAAAGGGTATGCTAAAACAATGGGCCAGTACAATCGCATATAGCCCTCCATCAAACCCATAAAGGTGAAACCCAACCGGAATAAAAATAAATAACCCCATAAACCGAATAACATTTAAGAGTGTCATTAACTCAGGGCGGCCAATAACAAGAAGGTATTGTTCAAATGGGTTATATAAATTAGAAAATAGTATCAATGGCAAAATATTTAATATATTTCCAGCATCTGAAAAACGCTTATCATAAAGTAAGTCAATAATAATATGACCACCAAGTACTAGAAAAAATATAGATGAAATAATAATAAAATCCAACTTTAATCTTACTTTATAATACGAGGGTTTTAATGGTTTATTTTCATTATAGGCATCACTTAATATTGGAAAAACTATTGAACTATTTATTTTAGCTATTAATGTGTTTATAAATTCAACAAACATAAAAGCAATCGAATAAACACCTAAAATTTCAGCGTTGACCATACTTCCTAACAGCAGCCTGTCTCCACTCTTAAATAAAAAACCAACTATAGTTGAAAATAGCACCCATTTTCCAAAGCGAACAACCTCTTTAACAATATCGGAATTCCATACCCAACGGTTTGGTATGCCTAATAAGAAAGTGTGACTAAATATTAACCTCACAACCCGTCCAATTAGATTTCCAGCGACTAGAGCCCAAATACCTAGCTCTATAAATGCCAGCCCAACCATGCTTGCAAGTGCTATTACTTGGCTAACAACCTCCATAATTACTATACGTTTTTGGTCTAAGGCCTTTGTTGAAGTGGCTAATCTTGTTGACTCAAACCCTGAAATAACCATTCCAAAAGTCAATACAGAAATTATAAGAGGTAAAATGGGCTCTCTATAGACACTTTCTCCGCTAAACCAATCACCTTGATTCAAAATAAACAAACCGTAGCTAGCACACAAAGATATGAGCCAGATAAATCCCCCTCTTACAACCTTTATCGACCATATAGTATTAATAAAAATAGGATCATGTGACCGTGAACTACGTATTATGGCTGGAGCTAGCCCTATATCTGTGAGAAGAACCAACCCAGTCATTAACACGTTTGCAATCATCATCACACCAAACATTTCGGGGACTAATAAACGCGTCATGATCAAATTACTTAATAATCGAATGAGCTGAGCAAATACATACCCGCCAAAAACCCAAGAGCTAGCAGATTTAATTCGAGCCGTATATTTTTTTGAAGAAATAACTTTACCTTTTATGTAGACTAAAAATAATAATTTTATTATTAAATTTTACAAATTATTTAAATAACTTTTGATAAAAAATAGTTTCTTCTTTTAAAAAACATTCTATTTTTTTTATTTCATCATCTTTAATTTGGGGGGGAATCACATTTATTCCAGAAGTTAATCTTCTCCATACTTTTTTTACCAAGGGAAGAGCTAAAACCTTGTCCCTATTTTTTTTTGAAATTATCAATTTCACCTTATGTATAAAATTTGTCTTACTAATACATTCTGTTCCAATTATGTGAGTATCTTCCGTCACATTTCTATGATTGGAATTTAGTGTTTGTAAAGGGCTAAGCTCCAAAAACTTAAAACATTTATTCATTGAATCCAACGGTTGATCCCTTAGCTCTTCTGATGAAATAAGAAACACCTGCTCCTTTCCAAATCTTTTTATCCATTTTGGTACAAATTGACTGTATCGGCTAAATTCAATATACGACTTATAACAACCAGATATATCTTTTTCTGAATTAAATTTTATTTTTGAATCATTTTCTATTGCTTTAATTAATGAATCCGTTTCTAGCCCAAGTTTATACATCCACCTATAATGCGATAGTACACGCTCAACTGGGTCTCTCATTACCAATATTATTTTTGGTAAAAGAAGGCTATCCCCTATTCTTTCCATTGCATTCAAAGAAATACAATATGTTGTTGTCGACTCTCCATAAAAGGTTTTATCTTGTTCTCTAAAAAGATTGTTATGAAATTTAAAACCTTTTTGCCAATGCTCTACCCTAGAAAAGAAATGTGGCTCTTTTGGTAAAGACATACAAATATCAGGGTGTTGATCCAAGTAATCATGAAGACTACTTGTGCCACACTTTGGGAAACCTGCGACAATCAAATTACAGCTATATCTATTTTCAGTACTCATAATCAAAAATCACTTTTTTCATGAAATATTTGTATTGCTTTCGTAATTGTAAGAATATCTTTCCCTACTGATAAGTGAGGGCCAATTGGGAGGCTTAATACCTTTTGATGTATAGCTTCTGAAATCGGAAAATCCCCTTTTTTCCATCCCAAATACTTATAGGCTGGTTGCATATGAGGGGGGATAGGGTAATGAATCA
>Ga0209826_1003299_pt1 | contig 10233 bp, 9 predicted proteins | sample GOMGulsemesocosm_5_FD_184637 | JGI IMG/M metagenome (GOLD analysis project Ga0209826, IMG submission 184637) | Methane-oxidizing microbial communities from mesocosms in the Gulf of Mexico - GOM15C Gulf of Mexico (SPAdes) (version 2) | ecosystem: Environmental > Aquatic > Marine > Cold seeps...
ATAACGCCAATTGTTAGCCAAGTTATTCCCCTAGAAAACGTCAGCACTGCCCACAAGCTAATTCAATCTGGCCACACGACCGGAAAACTGGTTCTTGGTATCGAGAAATCGATGCCCTGAAGGTATTACACGCCTAAAGTCCATTTACTTCGATTTTCGCCAACTCTTTTATGGGACCCGCAACCATTGCGGCCAATAAGCCACCAGCAATGTTTGCAGTAGTGCCGTAAGTGTTAACAACCCCCACCACCAGACTAGCCCAACACCCACGCCGTAACGCTGAATACAAACAGCGCCGCAGGCGAATAGGCACAGATAGGCCAGCACTCGAAAAACGATAGAAATTCGCTTGCTCAAGCGTCGATGTTTATTCACCTGGGCGTAGTGGCGTTTCATTGAGAGGCTTAGTAAAACACAACCCAAAAAGGACAACGTAAAACCCACAGCCATCATGGTGCGGTCGCTTTAATCGGCACTGCAACCAACGTTTCGACTTTACTCTTTCCACTAGACTTAACCAGACCACGAGATTCTCTTGCTCGCAAATAGCAAGCCGCCCGTAGCGCAGTGGCTCCGAATGCTAGCGCCGTTAAATCAAACCCTGCCATCACCCAATCGCCTTGAGCAAGACTGTTCGCCAGATGATGTTCGGTGGTCAAGGCATTCACAATCGGCAGTAGACCATACGCCGCTGCCGCGAGCCATAATAGCTCACGCCATGCTCCTTTTACGGGTCGAAACATCGGATAGATTAACGTTATTGCCCAGGCGATAAAGAGCGCCGCCACTTCTTTTTCTTCGCGATCGGCAACATTCATGGCCAGCAATCGGTTCGCCCAAAAGTAAACCGCAATCGCGATGGGAAGGCCGATAACCGTTCCGGCATTGAGGCCTTCTACAAAAACCAATCCCCTATGCGCTTTACCTAACCTTTCAGCTTTGGCTCTGCGCTTCACAGCCCATAGAATCAACCCCGTGGCAATCATGCCCGCCCCTAGAATGCCCGATAGAAAGTACAGCCACCGCAATGGCCAGCTGGCAAACAAGCCTTCATGCAACGCGAGCAGAACAGTGCTCGTCTGCGTCGCTAGGCTGGGCTTTTTAGCAGTGCTGTCATGTAGCAACTCACCGCTTATGCCATCGTAGGTGAGTGTTTCTCTTGCCTTCAAATCGTCAGAGAGAAACCGCGAAAAACTAACTCGCGCATTTCTATCACCGTTATTTCTAACAATGACCCGCCCCACGTTTTCTATGCCCCAGCGCTGCTCGACATCATTGATTACGGTTACTAGCGGCAATGGAGCGGCTGACTTTCCCGCAGGCTCTACAATGGCAAAACGTGTGCTGCGCTCATCAAAATAGCTCTGCCAATCAGTACCATAAGAGCCGGTGATAATAGCGGGCATCATCGTCGACCCAGCCAGAAACAGCAGACCGCTATAGGTAATCATAAGATGAAAAGGCAACGGCAATACGCTGAATATATTGTGCACATCAAGCCAAGAGCGTTGCTTTTTATTGGGTCGGAACGTAAAAATGTCTTTAAAGATTTTTTTATGTACCACAATACCCGTTATTAGGGCGATCAACATAAACATGGCGGCAATACTGGTTAGCCAACGCGCCACTTGATTGGGCAAATAGTGTAACTGCCAATGCATCATATACAGCAATTGGCCTCCGCCGGTTTTGCGTACAGCAACCGGCAGCCCTGTATGGGGGTTAAGAATCGTCTCGCCGCTCACGCCCTGTGTGTCTCGCCAGCTTACGGTTAACAGCGGTTCACGCCCCACGGGTAAAGCAACACGCCAAGATTCAACATTAGCCACCTGCTGAGTAATGTATTGCTCGGCTAGCAATACCATATTTGACACTTCAGCCCCGTCAGCAAGGACTACTTCTGGCTGCATCCAACGGTCTATTTCGGTGTCGAAATAACCTAAGCTACCGGTGACGAACATAAAATATAGTAGTGACCCTACTAACAAGCCCGACCAGGTGTGCAGCCAGTTCATCGACTGTCGAAAGGTGCCATTCATAACAGATTCTCGGGCATTAACAGCGTGATTCCCACCGCACTGAGCGATGCAGCGGTCAATAGGCCCAGCCAAACTTGACGCACTGATCTAGCGGAAAACACCCAAATAATGATCACGGCATAGATTAGAAAGCTGCTTAGAATACCAACATTAACACCATCAACTTTTGCTACCGGTGAAAGTGAATACACAACATACGACAATAAGATCGAAAGCAGATTCGCTAATAGAAAACCGCCGACAACTCCGGCGGCTATTCGAGATGAGACAGGATTGAAAAACCGTTCTGAGAAAAAACGCATAGTTACAACTGTTGATTTATCACTATTATGACGAGATCGAGCAAGTTAAAGCCCACGCTTTTCTGGGCTTTAACTGTCTATCCTATCTATTTGACCTATTTGATCTATTTGACTACAAAACTCAGTGTACTGATGTACATCAAGCTAGAGACTATTTTTCCTGAGTGCATAGCATCGGCATCAACGGTATGAACGCTTTCCAGTACATAGCGGCCTTGTTCTGTTAGCAGCGCACTTGCATTCACTTTTCCATCCTTATCCGTGGTTAGCTTCACCTCTTGTTTGGCCGGTGAGAGGAGAAGAATTTCTTGCTCGGCCAGTGGCGAGCCATTAAACAAGGCAACAAACACATCACCACCGGCTGTGACCGGCACCAGTTCATAGGTTAACTTTGCCTCTGTCTCGGTACGACCTGCCCGCGCCTGTAAAATTGCGCCTTGTAGTTTTTCTGGTTCTTCACTCCAAAACTGCCACCAATTTGAATTGCCAGAAATGCTCCACGGCGCCCACACTTCGTCTGTAAACAAGCGCACATCACCCTCTCCAACAGCGCCTATCCAGTGGTCATTTTCTTGGCTAAGAAAAGAAATCACCGACCGATCAGCGGTAAAGACTTGTGCGTTCTCTAAGTTAGCGATCTCATCTCCGCTGTCGGGTACGCCAGGCTCACCCAAATAGACTCGCACTGGGCCATCGGCGTCTCGCTCTAGCCAAACTTGATGCGCGTTCGCGTTAAAGCCGATGAGCATTAAACACGCCGTTAACACAATAGGGCTTAGCCTTACTCTTACATTTTTAGGCTGTAACATAATATCTCCTATGTCTGAGTGGTTAGAATTGATACTTCAAGTTCAGGCTTACATTTCGCGGCTCGCCGTATGCCAGCTGGCCAAAAAATCCGATTTGGCTGTAGTAGGTTTTATCCAGTAAGTTATCGACGTTAAACTGCATCGACAGCTGCTCGTTAAGATCATAACGCGCCATAAGATCAACCAACGCGTAAGCTTCTTGCTCTAACTTTTCAGGCTCTCCAGTGACCGGATTAGTCAAAGTGGTATAGTTTGAACCTTGCCAATTTACACCACCACCGATGGTAAGATTGCTCAGATCTCCAGTGAAGTTATAGGTGGTAAATAGCTTCAATAGTTCGCGTGGCTGGTTGGTATTCACCTTTTCACCTTCGCCATCTTCGGCCGTGAACTTGGTGTAGCTCAAACTTACGTTCCACCCTTCTACAGGCTCACCCACTACCTCTAACTCAAAACCTTCACTCTCTGTACCCTGTGCGGCTCGTTGAGCTTGCTCGGGAGGACTGGTGTTGGGCACAAAGAAACCGGAATCGATTTGCGCCAAATTATCTTGGTCGATTTTGAAGGCGGTAACGGTGGTATGTAAGGCATCGTCAAAAAAGGTACTCTTCAGCCCGATTTCATAACTTTTACCCGTTAGTGGATCAAGGTAACCGCCATTGCGATCGCGTTTGTCTTGCGGTTGAAAAATCTCGGTAAAGCTCGCGTAGACAGTGTGATCATCACTAACTGAATAAAGTGCACCGGCGTACGGGATAAAAACGCCACTGTCGCCATAATCACGACTGGTAAATTCCTCGGTTTGCTCCCAATCCGCGACCCGGCCACCTAGAATGATGTTGAGCGAATCGGTTAAGGACAGGCGCGTAGCGGCGTAGTAACCTTTCTGTTTGGTCACTTTGTCGATGGTTAAGCCATTTGGGCTCCAGCTCGGCTCCTCGTAAGAACCGTCCCACTCATTAAAGTTACCCACGGCAGGAACATGACTTCTTGAATAGCCGTGATTCTCAAAATTCAACTCACTGTGTGTCGCACCCAGAACAAACTCATGCTCTTGACCAAGCCAATCAAAGTCGCCGGACAATTGCAGGTTTATGCTGCTTTGCTCACTGGAAGTGTTGGAGCGATATGGCGATGCCCCCATTCCTAGGCCCGTGACTTTATCGGGACGACCATACAAATAGAGCAATCTTAAGTCGGCGGTATTTTTATCGTGATTGAGGTTCAGTTTGGCTTGCCAGCCATTGTCAAATTCGTGAACGAGATTGACAAAAATGCTCTCGTTTTCAGAGCCCCAACTCGACCACTTGGGCGCGGTGGTTTTTGAGCGATCCCAATCGGCGCGAGTACCATCGGCGTACAATGTGGGCAGTCCGCCCCACTGCGTTCCCTCGGGGTCATTTTTTTGATAGCTAGCACCCACTCGTAACAGGGTATTCTCTGTGAGATCCGCATCAATTACCGCGTAAAAAACGCTGGTTTTATCGCCCAGATAATCAACGTACGAATCACCCTGCTCATAGTTCGCGACGACTCGGCCACGCACCGAACCGCTGTCGTTAAGGCCCGAACCTAAATCAACGGTGACGCCATGGTTGTTCCAGCGGCTCGTTTCTACCGAGACCGCCCCAGCAAACTCTTTACTGTCGGCGTGCTTACGGACCAAGTTGATTGACGCCGATGGATTGCCCGCGCCGGTTAACAATCCCGTGGCGCCACGCACGATTTCTACCCTCTCAAATATCGCTGTCGATGTTTGAGTCTCACCGGCACTGTAGCCTGGGCTCCATGCGATGGGCACACCATCGAGTTGGTAGCTGTCGATATCAAAACCACGTGCTGAATAGCGATCGCGTGAGCTGTCTGATGCTTTTGCCGATACTCCCGCAGCGTTATTAATAACGTCCGTTAAGGTGCGTAAATCTTGATCCTCAATGCGTTGAAAGGTCATGATGCTAACCGATTGCGGAGTCTCTTGTAGTGTCAGCCCCAAACCGGTTGCTGTGTCTAACCTATCATTAACAACGTATAACCCCTGTACAACAACCTCTTCCATACCTAGGGGTTTTTCGGAACCTTTCACCGACACCACAAAATCACCAGATGATACTTGCTGCGCTACCAATCCGGTGCCGTCCAACAACGCCTCTAACGCTTGCTGAGGCGATAGATCGCCAACAAGCGCGACGCTAGTTAAACCATCCACCGAGGCTCCTTCGGCTAACACCACCTGAGCGCGAGACTGGCGAGTAAAATCTACCAAGGCTGAATTCAATAACTGCGCAGAAATATCGAAAGCAAGCGTTTGCTTAACGGCTGTATTGTAGACGGGTTTACTTTGCCCTTCGGTTTGCGCAATAGCTGAGGTAGAGGCCACGGCGCCGCACGCTAGCAACGATAAGCTGGCAATTTTGATCTGCTTACTCAGAGTATTGAGGGAGAATATTTTGGGTGACGCTTTGTGGTAGTGCGATGTCATTAGGCTTCCTTAAGCGGGTAGATAGTAGCGATTAACGGTTGAAAACATCAAAGCTATGCAACGATTTTTTCAACGACTATCTACAAGACGGGTAAGGCCTAAAAATTGCGTCAGTCTTTTTTGAATTAATTTTACATTTTTTAACAGAAGGATTTTTACTTCAATGCGGCCGCTTTAACTGAGCGCTTTTTATCACAACGTTGTTATCTGCCTGTTGTTCTAGTTCCAAATCAAAAGCCAGCGCGATCAGCCCCAGGGCATCGCTGGCTCGTTCGGTAAAATAGGTGCCAGTCACGCGCCGGTCGGTATCAAAAATGAATCCGGGCTCAACATCAAAACTCGTATAACGGTCAAGCTCTGCCAGCACCTCCAGCAGCGGGCGATCGCGAAACACCAGCATACCCTGCTGCCATGCACTTTGTGTATTGGCATCCACACTTACAATCTCGCCCATTGCTGTTGAGCTCGAGGATATCTGCTGATTAAGCGTAAGTTGCACTGGTGCTGAGGCTGGCGATTTCACCTCAACAACACCTTCGCTAACGGTAACTTTGGCTTGATTATTATCGGTATTTTGTACCACAAAAGCCGTACCGATAGCGGTCGCCGATACGCCCATCGTTTCAACAATAAAAGGCCTATTTTTGTCAGGCGACACGCTAAATTGTGCCTCACCACGGTGCAATACAACTTGACGCTGTCGCTCGCTCATCGTCACGCTTATGCGCGTATTCCAATTGAGATAAACAACTGTGCCGTCTTCCAGCTTAACTTCACGCTGCTGTTGCCACGCGGTTTGATACTGAGTAGTGATACTGACAAAAGACTGTACCGCAGGGCTAGAATTTATAAGCCCAGACGCGTTAAGCAACACGGCGCAGAGCAATAAGCTGGTGAGCAATATGGGAGCGCCAATTACCGTCCATGCCCGCCAACTTTCCGGCTTTTGACTGATGGCATCACGAAAAACGTCAACCTTGATTTGCAGCGCCAAACTCAAACGATTGAATAATCCAGACTCTACAAACTGCGGCTTTATACTTCCAGAAGCCAGCCAAAACACTTGCGCTTGCCGCCAGTTTTCTTGATGCGCAGCAGACTGATTTTGCCACCGATCGATACGTTCTAATAATAACGCATCGTGAGGGTTCTCATGGGTTTGCCGACACAGCGCCATGGCCTGATCGAGCAATTGCGTATCAGCGCATGTACTGGTTTCTGGGGTATCATTACTACCTATGGATTTTGGCATCATGTGTTATAAACAGAAAGTTAGTCATGGATTATTGAGGATACACAATATTGTTTGCGCAATTTATTGCGTAGCGCCTGCTGGAGCTCTACTGAAGCTATAGTAGGTAAGACGAATGAGCTTGGCAAATAGCGTCAAGTTTTATGGCTTTTATTTTTTTGATCGGAACAGGCTTGCTTAAGTCTTGCTTGCCAATGGGCAATCGCTTTGGATAAACGCCGCTCTACGGTAGAGCGACTGATCCCTAGCTGGTCTGCAATGGCTTGATGCGTCAAGCCCTCAAGCCGATAAAGGTAGAACACTTTTTGAGTGAGTAGTGGCAGCTGCGCAAGCGCATCTTCAATGATTTTTATCGCTTGGGTAGCGGCAATCGCCTGCTCGGGTGATTTGGTGTCAACGTGTAAATCATCGTCCAACTGCTCTTGGCGAACATAGCTATCACGACACGCTTGCGCTCGATAATAATCCGTTACCGCATTAGAAGCCGACTGAAATAGATACGCCTTGGGATTGTCGAGCCTTTTGGTCGAACGCCTTAGGGTTTTTTCAGCCAAGTTCTGATAAATATCGTCTGCCAATACGGCGCAGCCCAGGCGTCGCATAAGAAAACCTTTAAGCTCTCTCTCGTAACTGATTAACAAATTGTAAGGCATAGTCATCTTGCAAAACGGCAATGATTAGAATGCCAGAATGGTAATGAGAATCACTACTATTTGCAAGTTTTTCGAAGAAGCGCAAGCAAGACGATTGGGCTGGGCGCCCAAAACGATAATTTCACGCTGCCAACACAGGGGGATACCGATGCCGGGAGCAGGCAATTCATGATTATGGTGATAACGAAATTGCCAGCGGCATTAGAATAATTATTATGGGCAGTTAGCAAAGCTCTCTGCATTTGTTGTCACTTCTCACTTAAACCAGCAATTTCAAGCCAGGAACGCAACTGAAGGTATCGCCCGCCTAAATATAAATCTGCACTCAATTCGCCCTTATGCCTCAAGAAGAAATTTGAAAATCATCCTGTAATAGGCGCCAGTGCGATCTTAGCTTGTCCTTATGCTGGTCAGCCATGGGGAGTTCTTCAAGGGCCTCGGGCCACAGGACCCTCGCCTTTTCCATCGCATCATCCAAGTGTGGCTTAATCGCTCGCCAGGGGATTTCTGATCTATCAGCCCACGCCTTGAAATGAGCCTGATTAACCTTAAACCACTCTTTGGTTTTCCCGAGATTCAGGGCATATTTTTTCTCATCTTCGATGTACACACTGGTGGTGACGATATCATAGGCAGGCGACAGCCTAGGGTTTATTTGATTCTTGTACAGCAGGCTCCAGTTCTTCAAATGTGCATCGCCATTGGCTAGCAGAATATTGACCAGCAATCGCCTAGCAAACTGCTGAACGTCAGCAAGCCCATCTTCCGTAAAGCCATAGAGTACTTTAGCTATTTGCTCGTAATTCGCAGAGTCGTACTTCTGCTGGGGATACTTCACCAGAACCTGAGCAAAGTCCTCCATGTGAACCCTTTGCCCCCCCTCTCGATCAAAACGTTTTATCGCAAACGCCAGTTCTTCATCAGGAAGGTTAATCTGTGGCAAGCCGTCTAGTTTTCTCAGCTCTATGAGCTTAATGTCTGGAATGTCGACGCCTGCCAAAGCCGCCAGCGACATCGCTGTATATTCATTCAGAGGCACATGTTGATGCTTGGTTGAGGGTGTCTTAACGATCCAATCCCCCAAGTCGCCGCCAGTGGCAAAGTTATAGCGACCATCTTTCTCCTTCATGGAGAATTTCATCTGCACTCCAGCTAATGAGAACTTACCATCCACGCCATCAGCATCGAACTTGATCGCCTTTGCCTTATCGTTATCACTTAACAAGTAATTTGGCACATCCTCCGGCGACACGGTCTCGGCGATCAACGCACCGGGCAAATCCCGCCCTAGGTATGAGAGCATTTGAAATTCATTGTCTACATGCGTCTTCAAACCCTGCGCAACGAGCTCTCGCAGTGCCCCTTCGGGCAGTAGATTCGACAGCGTCGGATGCAGCTTCTGGTTCGTTTTCCAAGGCTCTGAGAGTAGCTTGTCAGCGTTGGGGAAGGCTGGACTGGTGATCAAACTGAAGGTAGGCCGTGAAGCATCACTTTTAAATTCCGGCGCGAATGTCAGCACGATCCGTCCACTGGTAAATCCTGCCAAATAGCCGACTAAACGATCATGCAGGGTGAGCCGTAAGACCTTCACCTCTTCATTCTTCTGCACCGTGGTCATTCATCCTCTCCCAAGATATTTCCCCATGGATCGTCCGACAGAGATTCTGCACCACCTTGATTAGCACTGCCTCCAGAGCTGCTCGGAAAAACTACTTGGTCGCTATCCAGAAGCGCCTGAATTGCACTCAGCTTCTCCTGCGGAATAAACATGAATTCTCCCCGGAGCCCCTTAGCAACGAGTTCAAGAGTATCCAAACGAGGATTGCCCTTAGATTCCAAGCGTTGATACTGCTGCCTAGACATCCCTACTCGCAGCACCATGTCATGCTGCTTAAGACCCAACCTGAGTCGACGCTTTTTTAACTGCCCTATTAGTGAATCCATAAATAGAAACTTATAAGTTGCCCTACTGATTAAAGCAACATACTAGTTTCTATATATAAAATAAGCAACATATGTGACTCTATTAATCAAGAGCACAAATCATAACGCCACACATAAGCCGCCTAGCCACCACTCCCTTTTTCATTTTTTTTCGATACCCGTCACCTCAATGAGCGATATTCAGCCACAGGATTTACGTCCTACTAACCCAGCACTTGCCTCCACACAGCACTCTGAAACTACACCGTGATAGAGTCTTCAGCTTCAAACTGAGATTGAAAATTAGCGCTCTAAGTAGTAAAGTAATAGTTAATTGAACGATCAATTAACTATTGGTTATCACGGCTCTAACCAGAGACCAGCCCATTAATCAGACGACTTCGACCCTCTAATGCCTCGCCCAACCATGAAAACCGTTCGAACCCAGCAGCTTATCGAGGCGACCCTCGTCTCGGTTGAACGCCATGGTTTGCACCACACCACCATCAATACCATTAGTGGCCTAGCGGGTTTATCGTCCGGTTTGATCAGCCATTACTTCGGTGGCAAACAAGGCCTAATCGAGGCGACACAGAAGTATCTGCTCGAACAGCTCAAGCAAGCACTGTTAAGCCGTACATCTGACAAGGCTCTACTGCCAGTTGAACGGCTGCACGCCATTGTTGAAACCAACTTTAGCGCGCTGCAGCGTTCACGGCCGGTGACAAAAACCTGGCTGAGCTTTTGGTCGCAGGCGATGCATGAAGACGGGCTCG
>Ga0209826_1003300_pt1 | contig 10230 bp, 8 predicted proteins | sample GOMGulsemesocosm_5_FD_184637 | JGI IMG/M metagenome (GOLD analysis project Ga0209826, IMG submission 184637) | Methane-oxidizing microbial communities from mesocosms in the Gulf of Mexico - GOM15C Gulf of Mexico (SPAdes) (version 2) | ecosystem: Environmental > Aquatic > Marine > Cold seeps...
TATGTCGCAATTTCACGAAGCCTTTTTTGAAGAAAGTTTTGAAGGTTTGGAAATCATGGAGTCTGAGCTGCTAACACTGGATGTTGGTGAGGGAGATGTAGAGATAATCAATACGATATTTAGAGCGGCACATTCAATAAAAGGTGGAGCCGGTACGTTTGGCTTTATGAATGTGTCTGAGTTTACGCATGTCATGGAAACATTGCTGGATGAAATGCGAGATGGCTCACGGGAGGTAACTCAGTTTGCGGTTGACTCTTTACTAGAATCGGTCGATGTACTAAGGACTATGTTGGAATCTGCCCGGGATAATGCCGAGGTTGATGAAGAAATGGTCGCTGCGCGTTATGCGGTGTTGAATGATATTTTAAAAGACACAGCGAGCAGTTCGGCACCGGTTGATAGCTCAGTTGTTGACGCTCAAGCCAGTGTGGTCGCTGCGGCGCCAGTTGGTGGAGAAGGCTGGACGATTAGTTTCCAGCCGCATACTGATTTATTGATGGCGGGTAATGATCCTGTACGAATGTTTAGGGCATTGGCCGAGCTTGGGGAGCTGAATGCAGAAGTAGACTTCTCAAATTTACTACCCTTTAGTGAGCTTGCGCCTGAGGATTTATATTTAAGTTGGATCGTCACACTAGTGGGGGATATTGCTCAGGCAGATATTGAGGAAGTATTTGAATGGGTGGAGGATGATTGTGATTTAACAATGACACCGTTATCTTCGGTGGCTGAAAAAGAGACGTTTGAAGGTTCCTCTCCTGTACCTGAGGTCGTCGAGCCGATTCAAGCGGTGCCTGTTGAGCCTGCAACACAGGTTAAGAACGAGGCCATTGCCCCCCCCGTGAAGACCACTAAAGCGATCAAAAAAGTGGTGGATAAGCCCAAAAAAGCCACGGAGTCAGCCTCTATTCGGGTTGGCATTGATAAGGTCGATGAAATTATTAATTTGGTCGGTGAGCTGGTTATAACCCAGTCCATGCTAGATCAGGCGGGGGAAGATTTAGAGGCCAATGCAGAAGCATCAGCTGCGGGTAGTGATGGTGAGGCTCAAAAAACCAATGCGGATATATTATTGCGCTTAAGCAAAGGCTTGGCGCAACTAGAGCGAAACACCCGTGAATTACAAGATGGGGTGATGCGTATTCGCATGCTGCCGATTAGTTTTGTCTTCAGTAGAATGCCGAGATTAGTACACGACTTGTCTGGTAAGTTGAGCAAAAAAATTGAATTGTTGGTGTCCGGTGAAGAAACTGAACTCGATAAAACAGTTATGGAGAACATCGGTGACCCGCTTGTTCACTTGGTCAGAAATGCCTTGGATCATGGTATAGAGACCCCTGAGGTTAGGCTGGCGGCTGGTAAAGAAGAAACTGGCACATTAAACCTGAATGCTTATCATCAAGGTGGCAATGTCATTATCGAAATTAAAGATGATGGCGCGGGCATTAATAAAGCAAGAGTTCGGGAAAAAGCGATAGAGAAAGGTATTATCTCTGAGGATGATAGCCTTACGGATAGTGAGATTAATAACCTGATTTTTGCCCCTGGGTTCTCAACAGCAGAGGTTGTTAGTGATGTCTCTGGCCGAGGTGTCGGCATGGATGTGGTGAAGACCAGTATTAATAAGCTAGGTGGCCGGGTTGTTGTGCAGTCGGAAGAAGGTAAAGGCTCTGTCTTTACCATTCGTTTACCGCTAACCTTGGCTATTTTGGATGGTCAACTAGTCACCGTTGGTGGTGAGTCCTATGTGATTCCATTAATCGCAATCATTGAATCGCTACAAATTGATCGTGCGCAAATTAACGCTGTTGCAGGTAAAGCCGAGGTGTATAAGCTTAGGGATGAATATATTCCCATTATTCGAGCAAGGGCTGTATTTGGTCTAGATGACAGCGTCACAGATTTGCATGATTCATTAATGGTCGTGGTCGAAGTGGATGGGTCGCCAGTGGGTATCATCGTTGATGACCTTCAAGGGCAGCAGCAAGTGGTGATCAAAAGCTTAGAAACCAATTACCGGAAAGTGGAAACAATGTCGGGTGCGACAATTTTAGGTGATGGAACAGTAGCGCTTATTTGGGATGTTAACGGCATGATGAGCGTACATAAGAAAAAATTAAATAACGGTGTAATTAAGGCTTAATCCGCCTTGGTTGTTCAAAAGTATTATAGGAGAACACATGAGTACTTCATTAGAGCCTGTTAATGATGATGTTGAAACAAATGAAAATATTCATCAAAACCAGTATTTAACCTTCCTGCTGGGGGATGAAGAGTACGGTGTTGATATTTTGAGAGTGCAAGAAATACGAGGCTGGGACTCGGTAACAACCATCCCTAATGCCCCTACGTTTATCAAAGGCGTTATTAACTTGCGCGGAACGATTGTATCTATTTTGGACTTGCGCGAGCGCTTTGGTATTGAGAGTGTCGATTATAACGAGTTAACGGTGGTGGTCGTGCTAAGGGTTAAAGGCGAAGGAAAAGACCGTATTATGGGGGTTGTTGTTGATGCAGTGTCTGAGGTTTATCACATCGCGGAAAATGATTTAAAAGACCCGCCAGATTTGGGCTATGCCATCAACATGGACTACATGAAGGGAATGGCCACGGTCGATGACAAGATGGTATCTATCTTAGATATTGATCAGTTAATGAGCTTAAGAGACATTGATGATGCAACCGAGTCTGGAATAAGGGCCGAAAAGGCTTAACGTATTATGCGGACATTTGCGGTGTTAAACCAAAAAGGTGGTGTGGGTAAAACAACAACGGCTATTAACCTTGCGCATGCGATGGCATTGCGGGGGCACCAAGTAACGGCTATTGATATGGATCCGCAGAACCATTTAACAGCAGGTTTAGGCAAGGAAACTCACCCACAAATAGGAATTGATGAGGTTTTATTGGCAGAATCTACGGTGAAAGAGACTCTGATAGATGCTCGTGAAAATTTGAGACTCATTCCAGCCGGTACGCGTTTGTCCGAGGTGGAGCAAGGTGCGAAAGGAGTGCAAGGCGGCTTATTGCTGGCGAATGAGGTGAAAAGAATGAAGGCTCAGGACTTTGTTTTTATTGATTGCCCTCCCTCATCAGGTGTTCTTGCGATGAATGCCATTTTAGCGGCAAAAGAAATCATTATCCCCGTCTCGAGTGATTACTTAGCGCTACATGGTATGTCTCGATTAATGGGTATTCTCAAACATGTAGAAAAACGACTGCACCATAAAATGAAAGTGTGGGTGGTATTGACCCGTTTTCATGGTCGAAGACGGTTGGCAAACGAAGTACGTGACAAGCTAGTTAACTACTTCCCCGGTAGCGTATTAAGTACACCAATCCGAGAAGCGGTGGCTCTAGCGGAAAGCCCGAGTTATGGGAAAACTATTTTTGAGTATCAGAAGCGAGGCAATGGCTCTGATGACTATAGCGCCTTAGCCGATGATTTATTGCACGGGAGAACGTTATGACAACGAGAAAAGCTACAAAAAGAAAGAGTGCTTGTCAGCAATCAACCTACGATTCTGTAAGAAACAAACCGATTAATCGGCAAGCAGGGTTTATCAGTATGAGTGAGGCGCGACAAATTGCCGAGTTGGTATTTTCAGGCATCGCGTTGAGTGGTTAAAAGGAAAGGGAGAATAATGGCTACTAGTAAAAAAGGTGCAAAAGATAAGTCCTTGGGGTTTGACCCTTTGGCTTGGATGGGTGATGAAGAACCAGAGCTAATACCCGAAGTAGACGCTAAGCCAGTGAAAAAACGGGCAGTTAAACCGAAATCGGCAAGCGTTATTCCTAAGGAAACCATTGAGTCGGTTCCCTATGAATCAGAGCTGGGGCTTAATGTAGAGCTATTAGAAAGTAGTTTTGAATTACTGGCTCCCGTTGCAGAGGAAATGATTGGGGCATTTTATAGCCTTTTATTCGAGCGTTTTCCAGGCGTTATTCCAATGTTTGATAAGACGACTCAAGCGCAACAGGTTACCAAATTAGTGGCCGCCATTAAGCTAACAATAGGGAATTTACGTAATCCTGAAAAATTAGTGGGGGCATTGCAAGCAATGGGTGAAAGGCACCAAGCTTATGGGGCGGAGGCAGCGCATTATCAAGCGGTCAACGATACCTTGCTTGAAGTCATGCAGCAATATGCTGGTGATAATTGGACAAACGAAGTTAATGACGCATGGACTGGCGCGTTAAATTTAATAGCAGACACTATGTTAAGTGCATATCAAGGGGACGACACCATGAGTAAAGAACAAATAGCTGAATTGAATTACCTAAAAGCAGCGGTGCAAGGCGCGCAAACCAACTTAATGATGTGTGATGCGGATTTAAATATCACCTACGCCAATAGTGCGGTTGTAGCGATGATGAGTAATCGTATTGATGCCTTGCGTAGCGTCTGGCCAAGTATGGATCCAGATAATTTGATTGGTGAAAATATTGATCAGTTTCACCGTCACCCTGCGCATCAAAGGGCTTTGTTAGCCGACAAAAATAGCCTTCCGATGGAAGCAGAGTTGGAATTGGCAGGTATCACCTTTAAGGTTAAAGCGTCCTTTGTCGAAGGGCTAGAGGGTGAGTACATAGGTAATATGGTTGAGTGGCAAGACTTAACTGAGCAAAAAGCTAAAGAGAAAGAAGTGGCACGCTTACAATCAGCGGTTGATAGTGCACAAACTAACTTAATGATGTGTGATGCGGATTTAAATATAACCTACGCTAATAGCGCGGTCATTGAAATGATGCGTAACAGAGTAGATGCCTTACGTACCATTTGGCCGAGTATGGATCCAGATAGTTTAGTGGGGCAGAATATAGATCAGTTTCATAAACACCCTGAACATCAGCGGGGTTTATTGGCCGATCAAAGCCGGCTACCGGCAGAAGCCGAGATCACTTTGGCGGGTGTTGTCTTTAAGGTCAATGCCTCCTATATCGAAGGGCCTGATGGTGAGTACATGGGCAATATGGTGGAGTGGCAAGATCTTACAGAGATTAAAGATGCTGAAGAACAGATCCAAAATATTATACAGGCTGCAACAGCGGGTCGTTTGGAAGAGCGTATTGATCACGAGAGTTATGAAGGGGGAATAAAGGCCATTGCTGCGGGTGTTAATGATTTGGTTGATACATTTGCTTCACCAATGTCTACATTGGGAGGGCTGTTAGGAGAGTTAGCAGAAGGCAATTTAGATATTCAAGCCGAAGGTGATTACCAAGGTGATATTAAGGCATTAATGGATTCCACTAATGCAACTATCAATAACCTTCGAGACTCCATCAGTAAAATTAGTAGTGCATCGAGTAACGTTTCCGTTGCTACCGGTGAAATTGCAGCCGGTAATGCCGACTTAAGTAATCGAACTGAGCAACAAGCATCTGAGCTTGAAGAGACGGCCGCCAGCGTAGAAGAGTTGACGAGTACGGTACAGCAAACAGCCGCTAATTCAAGGCGAGCGAATGACTTAGCAGAAGGAGCGAGTTCGTTAGCAACAAAGGGTGGTGAGGTTGTAAAAGATGCCGTAGTCGCGATGAGTGAGATCAATTCATCGAGTAAAAAAATTGCCGATATTATTGGGGTGATTGATGAAATAGCTTTTCAAACCAACCTTCTTGCCTTGAATGCTGCCGTTGAAGCAGCGCGAGCAGGCGAACATGGCCGCGGATTTGCCGTCGTTGCCAGTGAGGTTAGGAACTTAGCGCAAAGAAGTGCGGGCGCAGCGAAAGAAATTAAGCAGTTAATTAATGACAGCACGGAAAAGGTAAATGAAGGCACGAAGCTTGTTGATGAATCCGGCACAGTATTAGGGCAAATTGTCACCTCGGTTCAAGAAGTGAGTACATTAATTTCAGATATTGCATCAGCCAGTTCAGAACAGGCTGCCGGTATTGAGCAAGTGAATGCGGCGGTTACAAACCTTGATAGTGTGACGCAGCAAAATGCCGCCTTGGTTGAAGAATCATCGGCTGCCGCTATGTCGCTACAAGATCAGTCCTCTACCTTAGATAAGGCAGCGGCTTTCTTCACATTACCCGCTTCTATGACGATAGCTGCGCCAGTGGCTGTGCAACGGGAGCCGGCACCTGTAGCTCGTGTGCGCACCACGCCAGCCGAGGCACCAAAAATGAATAAACCAGTGCAGCCAATAAGAACGGTGAATAGTGGTGATGAAGATGACGAATGGGATGAGTTTTAATCAGTACTGAGTGCTATATAGGGTAGATTCAATGTTTGTTCTTGTTGTTTTATAGTATAGATTTTGTTGCGGTTGGCTAGAGTGAAAGGCTTTAGCAGCATAACTAATGGAGATGATGGTGGTAGCTAAAATAAAAATAGACAAGACGAGGGAGTTTGAATTTACAGAGGAGATCTTTGATAAAATTCGTCAGCTGGTCAAACTGCACACAGGAATTGTTCTTGCGGATGGTAAACAAGACATGGTGTACGGTCGCTTAACGCGACGCTTGCGAGCACTTGATTTGCCTAACTTCGATAGTTACTTGAGCATGATTGAGCAGGACGATGAAGAAGAGCTGATTCAACTTGTTAACGCGATTACAACCAATTTAACCGCTTTTTTTAGAGAAGAGCATCACTTTGGTTATTTAAAAAGCACCATACTACCTAGCTTATTAGAAAAGAATGCAGCCACACGGCGAATCCGTATATGGAGTGCAGGCTGTTCAACCGGTGAGGAGCCTTACAGTATTGCGATGACAGTACGAGAGTTTTTTTCTGAGCATCCCGGCTGGGATGTGAAAATAATTGCCACAGATTTAGACTCTAATGTAGTGGCTAAGGCTGAAGCAGGGGTTTATGACAAAGCGAGAGTCGAAGGGGTTAGTTTGGAGTATAAGCAGCGTTGGATGAAACGTGGCCGGGGTGAACATTCCGAACAAGTGAAAATGAAAAAAGAGCTGCAGGAGTTGATTACCTTTAAGCAATTAAATTTATTGCATGAATGGCCGATTAAGGGGCCGATAGATATTATTTTTTGCCGTAATGTGGTTATTTACTTTGATAAAGATACGCAGCGAACCTTGTTTGGGCGCTATGCGGATGTGTTAGCGGATGATGGTCATTTATTCATTGGTCACTCAGAAAACATGTTTAATGTGTGTGATCGGTTTGAGTCCCTGGGACATACTATTTATCAGCGAACCAGCTAAATTAACATGCTGCATTCACAAGTAAAGCCTGAAAGTATGCCTGCGGCGCTAGCCGGTTTTGAAGACATTAACCGTTACTGGGATACTAGTCATGGCTACTATTCGGCGAAGATATTGCCCGGGCAGTATTATGTCAGTAAAAATGATGAGCTTATTGCAACTGTCTTGGGTTCATGTATATCGGTGTGTGCGATTGATAGAGTGGCGGGGATTGCAGGAATGAACCACTTTATGTTGCCGTTGTACTCGAAAGACCATAAGGATGCATGGGGCAGTACGTTGATTAGTGCTGAAACTCGCTACGGTAACTTTGCTATGGAGCATATGATTAATGACATCATTAAACACGGGGGGGTAAAAAGTCGTTTGGAACTCAAAGTGATTGGTGGTGGGCGAGTGATGGATAAAATGACCGATGTTGGCCTAAGGAACATATCATTTGTGTATGACTATATTGCAAATGAGCGTTTACAGTTAGTAAAGGAAGACGTGGGTGATCGTTACCCACGTAAGGTTATTTTTCACGTTAAGACGGGTAAAGTTAAAGTCAGAAAGTTGAAAAAAGTGAATAACTCAACATTAATAGAACGAGATTCTGCGTATTTAGATAAACTCAATACGGAGACAGTTGGCGGCTCAGTCGATTTGTTTTAACAGGAAAGGAATAGTGGGAAAACAACAAAAAATTAGATTACTGATAGTTGATGACTCAGCGATTGTACGCCAAGTCTTGACCGAAATTTTTAGTGAAACCGATGATATTGAAGTGGTCGGTACAGCAATGGATCCATTGATTGCACGTGATAAAATTAAAGTACTTAAGCCGGATGTATTAACACTAGATATAGAAATGCCTAGAATGGATGGAATTACTTTTCTAGCTAATTTGATGCGTTTACGTCCAGTTCCTGTGGTGATGGTTTCAACACTGACAGAAAAAGGTGCCGAGGCAACCTTTAAGGCGCTTGAGTTGGGTGCGGTAGATTTTGTAGCGAAACCCAAAGTGAATGTTAAAACAGAGTTGGCAAAATATGCCGATGATCTCTGTGCCAAAGTTCGAGCAGCCTCTAAAGCACGTGTTCGCGGAGCAAGCTTAGCGACGAGGGTTACGGAAGCGAGCAAACCGGCATCAATAAAACGTAAGAATAAACAGCAAATTATAGCGATTGGTTCATCCACCGGTGGAACGGAGGCAATAAAAGAACTTCTAGTGGGCTTACCGATTGACTCTCCACCGATTGTAATTAGTCAGCATATTCCTAAATCATTCAGTACGGCATTTGCCCAGCGGTTAAATGGTATGTGTCAATTAACGGTTGTTGAGGCAGAAACGGGTATGGAGCTGCTTTCTGGTCATGTATATGTTGCACCGGGCGACCGGCACTTGTTGGTGGTTAAAAAAGGGGCAAGTTACACCTGCTTGCTCAATGATGGACCAGAAGTAAATAGGCATAAGCCATCGGTTGATGTGATGTTTCGCTCATTGGTTGATTGCGCACCGAAAGATGTTCATGCGTTGATGTTAACTGGCATGGGAAATGATGGTGCAAAAGGTATGCTGGAATTGCTCGAGGCGGGCGCTGTAACAACCGCACAAGATGAGGCGTCGAGTGTTGTATGGGGCATGCCGGGTAGTGCGGTGAAGCTATCAGCAGTGCAGACAGTTGTTCCTCTAAAAAAAATGGCTGAGCACTTAATTGCTCAGTACGAATAGTAAAGAGTTAACTAAAGCAGCCGATACTAAGGTTATGCGTTGTTTAATAAGTTGGAGAGTAAGGAAATGGATGTAAAAGTGTTCGTACAACAATTCTGGCTGGCCCTGTTAAGCAGTGTCATCATCATCGTTGCTAGTTTTTTTACATCGGTAACAACACCGTTTATTACGCCGGTGCTTTTGGGCTTATTAACCCTGCCTTGGTTGATTATTGCTTTGAAGACTAGTTCAAATGGCACAGCTACTGGCGAGGTAAACCCCGTTACGGATGATTTAGACCAAGAAGTTGCAGCACTGCTTGAAGATGTGAGTGTAGTTGTAGCTGATGAGATGTCTAGGGCACAATCTGAAGTGGAACGGATTAGACAACTGCTTGGAGATGCGGTTGTACAGTTAAGTACGAGTTTTAATGGAATGAATGAGTTTGCACAAATACAAGAACGTGAAATTTCAAGCATTATGCAAGACCTTTCGCCCAGCGAAGATGATCTCGATAAAGTCGATTTTTCACGGTTTGTACGTGAATCTAATTCAACCTTAAATTATTTTGTAACGAATATGCTAGCCATTAGTCAGCAAAGTATGGAGATGGTGGGCAATGTGGATGATATTTCAGCCAATATGGACGAGATATATGCCTTGTTAAATAATGTAACAGGCATAGCAGAGCAAACGAATTTGCTGGCGTTGAATGCAGCGATTGAGGCCGCCAGAGCTGGTGAGCATGGTAGAGGCTTTGCTGTTGTGGCTGATGAAGTGCGCAAGCTATCAACAGGCTCGGCTGAGACGGGTGAGCAGATCAGGGAGGTTATAAAAAAGTCTCGCGTTAATATTGACAGTGCGGTTGAAACGATTGGCTCTATGGCATCGAAAGATATGAGTGTCAGCATGGAATCGAAAGAACAAATCAAAATGATGATGGACGATATTGAGAGTTTGAATGCCTCAGTGGAGGACAAATTAGCTATTATCAATGATACAACGAGTAACCTTAATAGTGAGGTTGCTATGGCTGTTAGGGGCTTGCAGTTCGAAGATATGGTGACTCAGCTTGCACAGCATGTGGAGCAAACGTGCCAACAAGTGGCGCCCTTTATTACTCAGGCTGTGCAAAGTTATAAGGCTGATAGCGCAGTGAATAATAGCGTGGATCGAATTAGAAACTTACGTCAAAACTTAAAACAGATACGCTCAGAGACTTGTGCGGCTCGGCATGAAGCGGTTGTTCAGACGTCTATGTCAGAAGGAGAGGTTGACCTATTCTGATCGTAAGGGCTAACGAATAGATCGTAAAAAAGCCCCTTAAATTAAGGGGCTTTTTTTATGGGTTTAGCTGA
>Ga0209826_1003308_pt1 | contig 10217 bp, 11 predicted proteins | sample GOMGulsemesocosm_5_FD_184637 | JGI IMG/M metagenome (GOLD analysis project Ga0209826, IMG submission 184637) | Methane-oxidizing microbial communities from mesocosms in the Gulf of Mexico - GOM15C Gulf of Mexico (SPAdes) (version 2) | ecosystem: Environmental > Aquatic > Marine > Cold seeps...
CTGGGCGGCCATGACCTTGGGGGTGCGGTTGCACTGCCGGGCTGGCATCCAGCACCAGCCACAGGACACGGCAGTATTACACGCTCTGCGGACAAAAGTGCAGGCGCTGTCAGCGTTCCATTTGGCTGCGTTTCATGACCTGGTCAGTATGTCCGGATCACTGATTCTAGGCTTTGCTGCTGCCGCCAATTGGCGCAGTCCAGCCGAGATATGGACGTTGTCGCGGCTGGATGAATTATGGCAGGAAGAGCAATGGGGCCCGGACGACGAGGCCCAGGCAGAGGCTGAAATTAAACGCATCGCGTTTATTCACGCCAAACGATTTTACGATTTTTCCTGATAGGACAGTGAATTACCTGACTGTGCCTACAATCGTAGCAAATGTGGTCAATCACTGGATTACTTTGCTTCCCATCAATCAAAATTCGTGAGCCTGCACTTGACGTTTGATGATGAATAAGCCCAAGCTTAGCAATGAATTGGGAGATTTTCCTATTTCAGTCCCATTTCCGACATTGCTGGTGTTGGGAAAAACCGCCCCTGAGGGCGGAATATCAGGAAGAGGTAAAAATGAAAAAATCCGTATTTTTGGGTGCGCTCACTGTAGCCGGTCTGGCTGCTGGCGTAGCCGCTGCTGGCACACTTGACGATGTCAAAGCCCGTGGCAAACTGAACTGTGGCGTCACCACCGGTCTGGTTGGTTTTGCTGCACCGGACGCCAATGGCGAATGGGCTGGCTTTGACGTCTCGGTCTGCCGTGCCGTTGCAGCTGCTGTTCTGGGTGACTCCACGGCTGTTGAATTCGTTCCAACAACTGGCAAGACACGCTTCACTGCGCTGGCTTCTGGCGAGATCGATGTGCTGGCCCGTAACACCACATGGACCTATTCGCGCGATGTCGACCTGAAGTTCGAATTTGTCGGCGTGAACTACTATGACGGTCAGGGCTTCATGGTTCCCAAGGACCTGGGTGTTTCCTCGGCCAAGGAACTGGACGGCGCAACCGTTTGTATCCAGACCGGCACCACAACCGAGCTGAACCTGGCCGACTTCTTCCGTGCCAACAATATCAGCTACGAGCCGGTTCCGATCGAAACCAACGCTGAAGCACAGCAGCAGTACCTTGCCGGTGCTTGTGACGTCTACACCACCGACGCCTCGGGTCTGGCCGCTACGCGCGCCACCTTTGACGAACCGACTGGCCACGTTCTGCTGCCCGAAATCATCTCCAAAGAGCCGCTCGGCCCGCTGGTTCGCCACGGTGACCACGAGTGGGGCGACGTTGTTCGCTGGACTCTGAACGCGCTGGTTTCGGCTGAAGAGCTGGGTGTCACATCGGCAAACGTTGCTGAAATGGCTGCTGGTTCCACCAACCCTGAAATCAACCGTCTGCTGGGTACCGAAGGTACGCTGGGCGAAATGATGGGTCTGGACGCCGACTGGGCCAAGAACGCCATCATGGTTGGTGGTAACTACGGTGAAGTCTTTGCCAAGAACATCGGTGAGGAAACTCCGATTGGTCTGGCACGTGGTCTGAACGCACAGTGGACCAATGGCGGTCTGCTGTACTCGCCGCCGTTCCGCTAAGAACCGCAAGGTCAAGGGCGCAGGTAACCCCTGCGCCCTTTTCTTATCAGCAATACGAACTCGATCTACAGGAAGCGGGGGGAAACCTCGCCCGGACAAGATCGAGGGAGACACGGGGATCATAACACATGACAACTCTCACGGACCCACCGCAGGAGTCATTTCGGCTGTCTCAGCTGATCTACGACACGCGGTACAGGTCGATGACAATCCAGATCGTTGCTTTGATCGGATTTCTCCTCCTGCTGGGCTGGCTGTTCAGTAACACGGCACAGAACCTGGCGGACCTTGGCAAAGAGCCAAGCTTTCGGTTCTTAGGTGAACCTGCCGGCTATGATATCAACCAGCGTTTGCTGGACTATAATTCACAAGACACTCACCTGCGCGCCGCCCTTATCGGGCTGCTGAACACGCTGGTTGTGGCCTTTCTGGGCTGCATAACGGCGACGATTTTGGGTGTATCTATTGGCGTTCTGCGCCTGTCCGACAACTGGGTCGTGTCAAAACTGATGGCGATCTACGTTGAAACCTTCCGCAACGTGCCGGTGTTGCTATGGATCGTGTTCATCATGGCGATCATGATTGAAACGATGCCAGCGCCGCGCGCGTTCAAAGGTGAAAACCCCTCAGCCCACATGATGCTGAACGACAGCGTGGCAGTGACCAATCGCGGCGTCTATATTCCCGAACCGCTGTTTTCGAATTCACTGAACGACGTCCACTTGTTGGGCGCATCCAGTCTAAGGTTCGATGTCAGTGTTGATCTGCTAGCGATCATGTTGGTTCTGGGGGCTAGCTTTTGGGGAGCATCCTGGTACCGCAAACGGGCCGACAAAATTCAGGAGATGACGGGCGACCGTCCCAAAACCTGGCATGTTCGTCTGGGTCTGATCGTCATACCGACGGCTATTTTGCTCTACGCTTTGGGCTTTCACCTTGGCTATCCCGAGCTGAAGGGGTTTAACTTCAAGGGCGGTACTCACTTCCGCAACTCGTTGATCGCCTTGTGGCTGGCACTGTCGCTGTACACTGCCGCCTTTATCGCTGAAATCGTGCGGGCCGGTATTCTGGCCATCAGCCACGGTCAGACCGAGGCCGCAGCGGCACTTGGAATGCGCCCCAACAAGATCATGAAGCTGGTGGTTCTGCCACAGGCGCTGCGGGTGATCATCCCGCCGATGATCTCGAACTATCTGAACCTGGCCAAAAACAGCTCGCTTGCGATTGCTGTGGGGTACATGGATCTTACGGGAACATTGATGGGTATCACGTTGAACCAGACCGGCCGCGAGCTGGAAACGGTTCTGATGACGATGATGATCTATTTGGCCATTAGCCTGAGCATTTCAGGGGTGATGAACGTGTATAATAATCGCGTCAAATTGGTGGAGCGGTAATATGAGCGATGTTTCATTTGTTCGTACAGAAATGCTGGTCGAAAAGGCGCCGCCCGCAACCGAGGTCGGAGTCATTGGCTGGATGCGGCACAACCTGTTTACAGGTTGGCTGAATTCGACGCTGACAGTGCTTTCTGTTCTGGGTATCTACTTTGTCCTGGCGGCACTTGTGCCCTGGGCCTGGTCGCCAACATGGAGCGCGGCCTCGCTAAAAGAGTGTCGCGGCATTCTGGCAGATTTGGGCCGCGAGGGTCATTTCTCGGGCGCGTGCTGGGGCGTCATCCGTGATCGCTGGGTTCAGTTGTTCATGGGGTTCTACCCGTCTGACTACTACTGGCGACCCATCGCGGCGTTCCTGCTGCTTGGCGTGGCGCTGTCACCGGTGCTGTTTTCCGACAAGGTTCCGGCCAAACTTATCTGGTTCACGGGTCTGTACCCCTTCCTGATGCCTTGGCTTCTATGGGGCGGGTCTGTCTGGGTGCCGCTAATGGTTCTGGCTGGTTTTGTTATCAGCTATGGCGTCTACCGGGCTATCTCTGACCGGATGAGCGAGTTGCTTGCGCTGATTGTTGCGGTGCTCGTCGCGTTTATCTGGTGGCTGGTGCTGATGGGTCCAATTGCAGGATTTCTGGCCAATATCATACCGATTGGGATGGAAGCGGTCGGCAGTCGGCAGTTTGGCGGCATGATGCTGTCGCTGACCATTGGTGTGGTGGCGATTGGGTTTTCACTACCGATTGGCATTGTGCTGGCGCTGGGTCGTCAGTCTGATCTGCTGATCGTCAAGGCATTGTGTGTTGGGTTCATCGAATTCATCCGGGGTGTTCCGCTGATCACGCTGCTGTTTGTGGCGTCGACCCTGCTGAACATCTTTATGCCTCCGGGAACCAACTTTGACATCATCATGCGGGTTATCATCATGGCCACCCTGTTTGCCTCTGCCTATATGGCCGAAGTGATCCGGGGTGGTCTGGCGGCGCTTCCCACTGGACAGTATGAGGGCGCAGACAGTCTGGGCCTGAACTACTGGCAGGCACAGCGGCTGATCATCATGCCGCAGGCGCTGAAAATCTCTATTCCGGGGATCGTCAGTACCTTTATCGGCTTGTTCAAAGACACCACGCTGGTGTCGGTGATTGGCCTGTTGGACCCGCTGGGACTGTCCAATGGTATTCGCGCAAACGCAGAATGGAACGGTGTCGTGTGGGAGCTGTATGGCTTTATCGCGCTGATGTTCTGGGTCTTCTGCTTTTCCATGTCTCGTTATTCCATGCATCTGGAGCGCAAGCTTCAGACTGGCCATCGTTAAGGAGTTCAACATATGTCTGAACTGGCAACTTCACGCACAATCGATCGTTCCAAAATGCAGGTCTCTGATGAGGTCGCGATTGATATCAATAACATGAACAAGTGGTACGGGACGTTTCACGTGTTGCGTGACATCAACCTGACCGTCAACCGGGGGGAGCGGATCGTCATTGCCGGTCCTTCGGGCTCGGGGAAATCCACCCTGATCCGTTGCCTGAATGCGCTGGAAGAACACCAGCAGGGCAAAATTACGGTGGATGGGACGGTTCTGTCGAACGATCTGAAGAACATCGACAAGATCCGCTCAGAGGTTGGCATGGTGTTCCAGCACTTCAACCTGTTCCCGCACCTGACCATTCTGGAAAATTGCACGTTGGCGCCGATCTGGGTTCGCAAGACACCCAAGAAAGAAGCCGAAGAACGGGCGATGCATTTTCTGGAAAAGGTGAAGATCCCCGAGCAGGCGCTGAAGTACCCTGGCCAATTGTCTGGTGGTCAGCAGCAGCGCGTGGCGATTGCCCGTTCGCTGTGCATGATGCCGCGTATCATGTTGTTCGATGAACCAACCTCGGCACTGGATCCTGAGATGATCAAAGAGGTGCTCGACACCATGATCGAACTGGCCGAAGAGGGCATGACCATGTTGGTGGTGACCCACGAAATGGGCTTTGCCCGCGAAGTGGCGAACCGGGTTATCTTTATGGACGCTGGCCAGATCGTGGAACAGAACGAACCGGAAGAGTTCTTTAATAACCCCAAGAGCGAGCGGACCAAATTGTTCCTGAGCCAAATTTTGGGACACTAATCCGGACTGTATTTGCGAATGAAGAAAGGCCGGGCACAGCGCCCGGCCTTTTTGTTTGAGCATTGTACTGGCGTTGATCCCGGTGCGTGCCAGCACACACCCTACCTCAGATCACAGGTCTAGAGCAGATTGCAGTCATTGAGATTCAGGATTCCCAAAAGTTTGCATCTGTGATCCCCTGTCATTGAGGCAGATATGGGAGTTTCAGATGGGCAAACCACATCCAGTTGCGTTGCGTGAGCGGATGATCACGTATGTCGATGAGGGGTATTGCCACCGCGAAGCGGCCCGGCATTTCCGCGTATCACCGAAATTCGTAAATGATCTGGTCAGACTCAGGCGCGAGACTGGCTCGATCAAGCCCCGCCCGCAGGGCAATGGGGTGGCCACGGCAAGTTGATCGGCGCTGGGGACTGGATCGAGGGGCGGATTGCGGCAAAAGGGGATCTGACATTGGATGAAATGGTCTGCGAGCAGCTTGCGGAACACGTTGCGTATTCCGGGGTGATCCGGCCACCTGTACCGATAACATCCGGCCACCCCCAAATCACCTTAGTTTAAGCGACTGCGAGGCGATCTGTAGCAGGGCTACTCTGCCGTTCATTTTGAGCGGGAGAGAGCCTTCATGAAGAGATTGCCCCTTTCGGCAGCATGCCATGCATGCGCCTGTCGGGCAGCGAATGCGGAAGATACGAGAAGCCCTGCGGCTTCGTGCAGATGGATTTTCAGGACGCCGTGTGGCGCAGAGCCTGTCGTTGGGCCGCGCGACGATATCGGATTATTTTCGGCGTGCCGATGTTGAATGCCTGGGCTGGCCTCTACCGGCCAACTTGTCGGATGCAGACCTTGAGAAGCGCCTGTTTCCTCATTTCCCCGGAGAGGTGCGCCGCGGTGTGCCCCAGCCCGACTGGGCCTATGTGCATACCGAATTGCGGCGCAAGGGCGTGACGCTCTCGCTGCTTTGGGAAGGGTATCGCGGGGTTCACCCCCCTCTCGGGACATTGCTTTGCAATGCCCTGCCGGGCAGTGGATGGATATGGCTACAGCAGGTACTGCGAACTTTACACGCGATGGGAAGGCAGGCTGTCGCCGGTGATGCGTCAGCGTCACCTATTAGCAGGCCGGTGATGCGTCAGCGTCACCTATTAGCAGGCCAGTGATGCGTCAGCGTCACCCCGCTGGCGAACGGCTGTTTGTCGACTATGCGGGCCACACCGCGGACGTGGTTTGCCCCAAGACCGGCGAGGTGCGCACAGCGCAGATCTTTGTCGCGACGTTGGGGGCGTCCAATTACACCTATGTCGAGGCCAGCTGGAGGCAGAGCCTGCCGGACTGGGTATCCAGCCATGTGCGCGCCTTTGCGTTCTTCGGCGGCGTGCCTGCGCAGTTGGTCCCCCCTTTCATTGATTGCTGCGCAATCAACTGTCGGGCAGTGGACAATCTCAAGGCAGGCGTCACCAAGGCCTGTTTCTACGACCCCGCCATCAATCGCACCTATGGGGATATGGCCAGTCACTATGACACGGCTATTATTCCGGCTCGTCCACACAAACCCAAAGAGTGAGCCATTGGAACGCCATTGGTCCGAGAGACAATGGCGAACGCCAAGGTTGAAGGCGCTGTTTTGCTCGCCGAGCGCTGGATTTTGGCGCGGTTACGCAATCAGCGCTTCTTCGGGCTGGACGAGGTAAACGCGGCGATCAGGCCATTGCTGGATCAGCTCAATGGCAAGGTCACCCGCCATCTCGGTGCCAGTCGCCGTGATCTGTTTGAACGTTTGGATCGCCCTGCACTCAAGCCTCTACCTGTTGCCCCGTACGTTTATGCCGAGTGGAAGCAGTGCCGCGCGGGTCTTGACTACCACGTCGATATTGGCCGCCATTATTACTCGGTGCCACACCCGTTGCTGAAGCAAAAGCTGTGGGCGCGGATTACCGCAGGCACTGTAGAGGTATATTTTAAAGGACAGCGCGTCGCCTCGCACGCCAAAACCTCGGGCAATCGCCAGCACTCCACCCAGCCACTGCCCGGCAGGCAATTGCGAAGCAATCTGCCGAAAGGGGGATCACATGCCCGCGCATCACCGTTTCCGTGCAGATTGGACGCCAGAACGCATCCGCAAGCAAGCCGCACGCATCGGGCCAAATGTTGAGGCCTTTGTCGAAGTCGTCATGCGCCAGCGTAAACACCTATTACCAGACAGGTGAATGCTCGCATTCACCGAGAGGGCCGAGCAAGGATATCGCAGTTGTCTCGGTGTGATCAAACTGGCCAAGCCCTTCGGCCGTGAGCGTCTGGATGCAGCCTGCGCACCTGCGCTTGAGAGTGAGCCATTGGAACGCCATTGGTCCGAGAGACAATGGCGAACGCCCATTCTTACACATCACTGCATTCCATTCTCAAGAATGGTCTGCCCTCTCATGGTTTGTAGGCAAACCACTGCTGGGTGACAGATCGCAAGCCTCGCACCCGCGCCCCGCCCTCTCGTGCATGCAAGGGCATGCACTGCCTGGGTTATAGACGAGCCCGCGATCACTCACCCAAACATCCGTCGCAGCATAGGTGCGCCGATTCATTCATCTGGCCCGCCTCTGGCGGGACGCGCGGATTACTTCCATTGAAGAGGACAGGACATGCTCGATCATCCAACGCTGGATCAACTCAAAACACTCAGGCTCGACGGCATGGCGGAAGCCATAGCTCCAGATGCAGTCGCAAGACGATGAGCCTTGTCGCGCCATTGGTCCGAGAGACAATGGCGAATGCCAATCTGACCCATGCTGAATGGCTGGGTCTGCTTATCCACTGCCCGGCAGTTGATTGCATGGCAATCAATAAGAGGGGACAGAGAAAGCAGTAGCCGAGAGACCAAACGCTTTGAAAGCCGCATGCGTACAGCAAAACTGCGCCACGTCGGTGCGTCGCCGGAAGACGTGGATTACAAGTCCCGGCGCGGCCTCGACAAAGCCCTGTTCCAGCAGATGCTGACCGGACGCTGGATCAAAGACCGTCGCAACCTGATGATCCACTGCCTGACAGGCGAAGCTTTACATCGCCGAGAAGAGCTGGTCCATGCGGCGTTGGCAAAACCTGGTTGGCCTGCGCTCTGGCACAAGCAGCCTGCCGAGACGGCATCACCGTGCTGTACAAGCGTATGCCGCGTCTCTTTGACGAGTTGGAATTAGCCCATGGCCCTTCTCGGTGATGTAAACATCACCTGCCAGGCAGTGGACGGACGGTTTCCGCGCCTGTTCAAGGCCCTCACCAAGACCCAACTACTGATCCTCCCCTCTCAGGCATGCAAGCATGCCCTGCCGGGCAGCGGACGACTGGGGCCCGGAATGCCTCGATGCCAGTCAGCGGCGCGATCTAATGGAAATTGTCGAAGACAGATACGAGGTTGGATCAACCCCTCCTCTCGTCGATTGTGCCAATCGCCTGCCGGGCAAAGGATCACCAGCCAACTGCCCCTCGATGCATGGCACGACGTGATCGGGGAGCCCACCTTCGCAGATGCCATTCTGGACCGCCTCGTTCACAACGCCTACCGCGTCAAACTCGACGGCCAGAGTATGCGAAAAACCAAACTCAAAACTGGTGACGAAAGCACCCAATACTGATAATCAAACCCTCAGGCCTCGCAGCCACTAAACAAGGGTGGCCGGATACCCCGGTTTAGGTGGCCGGATGTTATCGGAATGACCGGCCGGATGCTCCGGGATACGCAACACGGTATCAGTGTCCACCGTGTCTCGGTCTGGCGTTTCCTGCGGAGCCTTGGCCTGACGCACAAAACAAGACCTTCAGGCCATTGAGCAAAAACGCCCGGATGTGCGGGAGGCGCGCCGCGTCTGGATATCCAAACGCCAGCCCTTCATGGCCAGCCATCTGGAAAGGCTAGCCTTTATCGACGAAACCTCATTGAAGACAAACATGGTCAAAACCACGCGATGGGCCCCGCGCGGGGCGCGGCTGGTGGATCACGCCCCCTTTGGGCATTGGTGCAGGCAAACATTTATCGCGGCGCTCAGACATGATCGACTGGACGCGCCCTGGGTCATCAACGGTGCTATGAATGGCGAGATGTTTGACCTCTATGTTCAATCCCAACTTGCCCCGAGCCGGCGTGAGGGTGACGTGGTTATTCTCGACAACTTGTCCAGCCACAAAAGTGTCAACGGCAGAGGAATACCGGTCAGTGCGGCGGAGCAAAAGCAAGCCACTTTGCGCAATGGCGGCTTAGGCATTTTTGTGATGGATTGAGGGACTTGTTTGGGCGCTCGCCTTGGAACGCGCGGCGCTCATATAGCAAGCGTGTTCCAAGGCGCATTGGCCGTAAGGCCAATTATGCCGAGGTTACTTGTTGGCTCTGGCGAGCCGTGATCGGCTTTGGTTCAGTCGGTAGCTTTCGCCGTTCATCTCAAGGATGTTGACGTGGTGGGTCAGCCGGTCCTGCAGCGCTCCAATCAGGCGCTCAGAGCCGAATGTTTCCGTCCATTCCTCGAACGGCAGATACTGGTGATGAGGGTTGAGCCGCACTTGTAACGCTGCGATATCAGCTCGAATAGCAGTTCAGCCCCGGTCTTGCTTAGCGGCACGAAGCCCAGCTCATCCGCTGCCCGGCAAGGCATGCTTGCATGCCTGTGAGGGAATGATCAGCAGTTTGACCTTGGCCAGTTGCCGTTGCATCGCAGCCGCCGCTTCTCATCACGGGCTTCCATCAACTCGTGAACCAAAGATGCCGCGGTAACAAAGCTGATCCGCTCCCCTCTCATAGTTTGCTTGCAAACCATGAGAGGGGAGGCTTTTGACCGCCGGGAATTTTGCCAACTTGATCCTGCGCTCAACCATGCGCTGTTCACGGTCGATCAGCTCCAACTCAGTCAGGCGCGCCACCCTCACATCGATATTGCGTATCGACTGACGGGCAGAGGATAGCGAACGTGATCCACGCCTTCAGCGGCACAGATGTGGGCCAGCTTGTCGTGCTCGTGAAGAAAGGTCGGCAATCTGAGTGTTTTGAGATGATGGGCCAGCAGCAGCTCGGGTGCATTTGTCATGGCGCACCTCCGCCCAGCAGGCGCATGTAGGAGGCTGCGGATGTTGTGGCCGCTGGTTCT
>Ga0209826_1003311_pt1 | contig 10212 bp, 6 predicted proteins | sample GOMGulsemesocosm_5_FD_184637 | JGI IMG/M metagenome (GOLD analysis project Ga0209826, IMG submission 184637) | Methane-oxidizing microbial communities from mesocosms in the Gulf of Mexico - GOM15C Gulf of Mexico (SPAdes) (version 2) | ecosystem: Environmental > Aquatic > Marine > Cold seeps...
CGATAGGTAAAAATGACATGGCGATATCATGAATCAGGGCGGCCATGAGTAATTGGTTCGGAGTTACCAGACGGTTGGCTTGCTGATTCATCAGCATTGCTAAACGAGTTACGCGGTGAGTGTTCCCCAGCCAGTATTGGGAGCGCTCTTCAAGGGGGCTGATAAGTCCGTTAACGAAGCTTAAGTCCTCACAAACAGAAATACCCATACTGGACATTTCCAGTAAGAATTGGTCTGCGTCTGTTCTCTGTGGGATGTGCACGGGTGAAGGCACACTGGCTTGAGGGTCTAGCTGCGACAATGCATAAGCGATGGCGTCTGCGCGCAGTGCGGTAGAAGTAGAGGCGATATCGCTAATACTGGCACAGATAAGGTCGAAGTCTTGTTGGCTGATGTCGCAGTGTTGCTGGTGGATATTCTCATCGATAAGCAGTTTGGTTTTATCCATTGCCAGTAAAACCACGTCGCTCAAGCTATCGTCATAGGCAATGGTGCCAGATCTGACGCCTTCGAGTACGTCTTCAAGGCTTTGCAGAAGCGGGCTAAGCTCTTTCAGGCCGATATAGATGAGGTTGCCTTTAATCGTATGAACCGAGCGAAATAGGTCTCTCGTTTTCTCGGTATCGGTGGGGGTGCGCTCTAGCTGAATTAAGATGTCTTCGCAGTGTTGGTATTGCTCAGTGAAGTCATAGAAGAATTCGTCGAGAAGATCGTGCTCTATTTCTTCATTACTGGCTACTCGCATAAGGCGGTCCCTGTCGGTGCGTAGATCAATTAAGCATAGACCAAGGTCGCTTTAGCGGTTAACCCGATGCGGTTGCTAGGGTATAATGCTCGGCTTTTTGGTGGCTAGGGCTCAAATCGTGGGTTTTAGTCATTATTCATGGGTTATTCGGGCCCCAGATTCTGGTTTTTAAGGCAAGATTTGGTGGTTTCGAAATAGTAGAGGTGGGTTTATGCCAATCTATGAGTATGGGTGCGCTGATTGTGAGCACCAGATGGAAGTACTGCAGAAGATGAGTGATGATCCCCTGAGAGATTGTCCCGCCTGCGGCAAGTCAACATTGACCAAGAAAATCTCCGCCGCGGGCTTTCGTCTGTCGGGCGGTGGTTGGTACGAAACGGATTTTAAAACCGGTGGCAAGAAAAAGAACCTAGCGGGCGATGCTGGCGCAGCTGCCCCGGCAAAAAGTACGGTTAGCTCAGATTGAGTAAAATACTCTTTAATGGGTTAAGAACATTTGAAATGACTTAGAACGTCGCTGCTTTGTAGGCTTCTTTTATCGGGGCTGGACTGGCGGTGACATTGAACTTAGCAACAGAAGCTATTAATAGGAATAAATCTATGCGCACCCAGTATTGTGGCGCTTTGAATGCCTCATTTATTGACCAAGAAGTCACTCTTTGTGGTTGGGTTGATCGTCGCCGTGACCACGGTGGTGTGATCTTTATTGATCTGCGTGATCGCGATGGTATTGTTCAGGTCGTCTTTGATCCAGATGCTAAAGATAATTTTGAAATCGCTGATTCAGTGCGTTCTGAATACGTATTGCAGGTTAAAGGCCGTGTTCGCGCGCGTTCTGAAGCTACGGTTAATCCCAATATGGCGACGGGTGAAGTTGAGGTCTATGGCCTAGAAGTCACCATCTTAAACAGTGCTGAAACCACGCCATTTCCGCTGCACGACAATACCGTCGGTGAAGATGTACGCTTGAAGTACCGCTACGTCGACTTGCGTCGTCAAGAGATGCAAGATCGTTTGCGCCTTCGCTCGAAGGTGACCAATGAGATCCGCAACTACTTAGACAACAACGGATTTCTCGATATTGAAACTCCGATATTGACCCGCGCAACGCCAGAAGGCGCTCGAGACTATTTGGTACCTTCAAGAACACACGAAGGTAAGTTCTTCGCTTTGCCTCAGTCGCCGCAGTTGTTTAAGCAGCTATTGATGGTGTCAGGCTTTGATCGCTACTATCAAATTGCAAAGTGTTTTCGCGATGAAGATCTACGCGCTGATCGCCAACCAGAATTCACCCAAATTGATATCGAAACCTCCTTCATGACTGAAGAGCAAATTATGTCAGTCACCGAAGGCATGATTTGCAAATTGTTCCGTGAGTTGAAAGGCGTCGATCTGGGCGAATTCCCACGGATGGCGTACGCAGACGCGATGCAAAAATACGGCTCTGATAAACCGGACATGCGTATTCCACTGGAATTGGTCGAAATTAAAGATCTTCTTGCCGATATCGATTTCAAAGTGTTTGCAGGCCCCGCTAATGATCCTAAATGCCGCGTGACGGCTTTGAAGGTTACCGGAGGCGCGAGTATTTCTCGTAAGCAAATCGATGGCTATACCAAATTTGTAAGCATCTACGGTGCCAAAGGTTTGGCTTGGATTAAAGTCAACGAACTCGAGAAAGGTGTTGAAGGCCTACAGTCCCCAATTATTAAGTTCTTGGGCGATGAGGTCACCATGCAGGTGATGGAGCGCACTGGCGCTGCCAACGGCGATATTGTTTTCTTCGGTGCGGACACGATCAAAGTCGTCACTGAGGCGCTCGGTGCCTTGCGTTGTAAAGTCGCTGAAGATCTAGATTTGTACACGGCAGAGTGGGCACCTTTATGGGTTGTCGATTTTCCGATGTTTGAAGAAATTGAAGGCGGCGTGACCTCTCTGCATCATCCGTTTACCGCTCCGGCTTGTAGCCCAGAAGAGCTTGAAGCAAACCCAGTGGGCGCTCTATCACAAGCATACGACATGGTGCTTAACGGCTGTGAGTTGGGTGGTGGTTCGGTTCGTATTCACGATCAAGCTATGCAAGAAACGGTTTTCCGTGTGTTGGGAATTGGCGAAGAAGAGCAGCGCGAGAAGTTTGGTTTCTTGCTAGACGCATTGCAGTACGGCGCGCCACCACATGGCGGCTTGGCCTTTGGTCTCGATCGTTTGATCATGTTGATGACCGGCGCTCAGTCTATTCGTGACGTTATCGCCTTCCCGAAAACTCAGAGTGCGGGTTGTGTCATGACCGACGCTCCAGGGCAAGTCGATACCGCTCAGTTGCGTGAATTGAATATCCGTCTGAAGAAAAAAGAAAACGCTTAAGTCGCGACTAGCGTCGATAAGCAAAAACGGGAATTGTGAGCATTGAAAAATGTTTGCAACTCCCGTTTTTTCGTTATGGGGTTTACATAAATACTAGACTCAATAATGATAGATTTTTGACCGAGGGAGTAGTCAATGGCAGGCCATAGCAAGTGGGCGAATATTCGACACCGCAAAGCCGCGCAAGATAGTAAGCGCGGTAAGATCTTCACCAAGCTCATTCGAGAGCTAGTGGTGGCTGCCAAGGGCGGGCCAGAGCCTGCCGACAACCCTCGTTTGCGAGCAGCCGTTGACAAGGCGCTTGGCGCTAATATGAAACGAGAGACTGTCGACAAAGCCATTGCCCGTGGCGCGGGTAATGCCGACGGTGATCATTATGATGAATTGACTTATGAGGGCTATGCGCCGGGCGGGGTCGCTATCTTGATCGAATGTATGACGGATAATCGCAATCGAACGGTCTCGGATATCCGCCATGTGTTTTCTAAACGGGGCGGAAATTTAGGTACCGATGGCTCGGTTTCCTATCTGTTTACCCGTCAAGGAGAGCTATACTTTACCGAGGTTGATGAAGAGATATTAATGGACGCCGCAATCGACGCTGGCGCCGAAGATATTGAAATAGTTGATACTCGCTCGGCATTGGTGATCACCTCATCTGAAAATTTCTTAAAGGTTAAAGACGCGCTAGCACTCGCCGGTTTTGAGTCCGAAAGTGCCGAATTAAATCGAGTCGCTTCGGTTTCAGTGCCTTTGAATGCTGAGATGTCAGCAACGGTAATGGCGATGGTCGATGCGCTGGAAGATCTCGATGATGTACAAAGCGTTTATACCAACGCTCAATACGATGAATCGGTATTTTACTGACCTTCGAGAACCCGCCCCCCCTCCAAGGGCCCTGCCATCAACATCTTAACGGAGAGGGGAGCTTGAAGTATTAACGTCCTACTAAAGCGCCATCTTTTCGACGAATTGCCAACACGCTTGGCCTTGGCGGCAGCGCGTCATCAAAATCAGGCCAGCGATGTACCGGTTGATCGAAGGTGGAGTTGTCGCTGTCGCCGGGATGCTGCACTGAAACAAACAGCGTGGTTCCATCGGGTGTGAATTCTGGGCCGCAGATTTCGGCTCCCAGCGGACAGCCGAAGAAATGTTTTGGAATCGCACGGTAAGGTCCTGAGGTTGGCATGGCCCATAAACCGTCGTGAAAATGGAAGGCTTCACAGCCATCCGTTGCGACCCACATATTGCCGGTGTTGTCGAAAGCAAGATTATCCGGCGTCGCGAACCATCCGTCTTCGGTGACGCTTTTTCCGTCGGGACCTTTTCCGTAAAAACCTCGGTCATTGTGGTTGCCGCTGTGAGGATGACCGCCCAGTAAAAACGTCGTCCACTGGAACTTGAGCGCCGTGTGATCACGGTTGCCGTCTTTACCTGGGTGAAGCAGTTCCAAGATATGACCAGCGGTATTGTTCGGTCGTATATTTGCAGGGTCGGATTTGTTGCGCTTCTTATTCTTGGTGAGCATCACGTAAGTGCAATCGTTGACGGGGTTGGTCTCGATATCTTCCGGGCGATCCATGGGAGTGGCTCCGATCATCTGCGCAGCGCGTCGACATTCGATCAGAATGTCTGCTTGAGAATGAAAGCCAAACTTTTCCGTCAGAAACGGCTGACCGTGAGTGAGTGCCAGCCACTCACCGCTGCCATCTTCGTTAAGTTGTGCAGCATACAAAATACCGTCTTCAAGTAGTTTTCGGTTGTCACTGGGGTTGTGTTCATCATAAATTCCACTGGACACGAATTTGTAAATAAACTGAAACTCATCGTCATCACCGGTATAAGCCACGATTGGCTGGCCGTTTTTAGCGACTAGAGTGGTGCCCTCGTGCTCAAAACGGCCGAGCGCAGTGAGCTTTTGAGGGGTCGATTGGGGATTGTAGGGATCGAATTCAACCATCCAGCCAAAGCGGTTAGCCTCGTTCGGTTCTTGTTCTATGTTAAACCTTGAGTCATATTTCCCCCACGGTCGACCCTCACCTATCGATAAACGCCGATAGTTATCTTGCTCTGCTTCAGACAAGTGATTGATGTTACCCATAAATGCAGAGCCAAAACCTTCTTCAGCAATTAAAACGGTACCCCAGGGCGTTTTTCCTCCGGCGCAGTTACCCACAGTCCCATGGACTGTTTGAGCGCTAGGGTCGGAGCTGGTCGCCAAGCGAGGATGCCCCGCTGCGGGGCCAGATAACCTCATTGGTGTCGACAAGGTGATTCTTCGGTTGTAGTGACTGTTGGTATTAACCCGCCATTGATCGTCTACCAATACTATTTCTACAACGCTGTGCCCACAGGCCTGTTGTTCGATAGCGAGATGTTCAAGCGTCGTGTTCGTCTCCGCATCCTCTTCGCTGCTATAACCGCTGAACATTAAGTGTGGCAACGTGTATTCATGATTGACACAGAGTAAACCGCGATTGCTGTTATTGGATTCAAAGTTCTGCAGACCGTTACTACTGTCGTTCGCAGTAGACGCCAAAGGCATAAATCCAATGAAGTCGTTGTTGTAACCAAAACGTAGAGCCTGTGATTTTGCCGTTAGCTCAGCAGCAATAAAGTCTGTCTCGTCGAATAAGGCATCTCCCCATCTCAGTAGTGTTTGGGCTTGGTAGCCCTCAGGTATATGGTGATGGTGATCAAGTCGGTGAGGGATTTCTCTAAAGCTGAGGTTTGAGGTTTGGTTCTGACAGCCTGCCAACTGCGTGGCAATCCCCGTTGCTGATAAGGCCGCTGCGCCGCCAGCAACAGATGATCTAAGGAAATTGCGTCGATTTACATTGGTATTGGTATCGGTATTGATATCGCTATTTTTCATAATGTCGGTCACATGATGTTAGAAATTTAGTAATTGATCCTTGGCTGCGCTGGGGAGCATTCCAGTCCAGCGCTTGAAAGAACGCCTAAAGTTGGCGTTGTCACTGATGCGTAACTTTCGAGCAGTTGCTTCACTGCTCATATCCCCAATTAACAGCATAGAAAGCGCCAATAGTTTGCGAGTATTGTCGAGTTCATTTTGAAAGCTAGACTGATGACACTTAAGGCGCCGCTTGAAAGTGGCTGGGCTGATTTGAAAGTGCTCTGCGCAGGAGCTTAAACTGATGTCTTCGCGGGTTACTCGTTGAATGAGATAGTGGTGGATTGATTCTAGGAATCCTTTTTGTAAATTTCGATCTGTGACGATCTTCTCACATTCGAACAGTGCTTGTTGTTTGGCTGTCTTGCAATGTCTAACGAGTGATTGATGATTAGCATTGTCAGTAATCAGCATGGCACTGACCGGTGCGTTGTAATAAATATGGCAACCCAAATAGGTTTGCAATGCTGCACTATCAACAGGTGAATCCATATTGAGAAAAAAGGTGATGCCTGTATTGGGAATGTCACAGGCCTTAAATAACGCGATGACGGATGACATCAAAGTTTGATGATGTAGGTAAGAATTATCGTGGCTCACTGCATTGTTTAGAAGGAGAAAATGAAAGTTATTATTTGATGCTAAGTGAAAATAGACATGGGGATAATACAGGTGCGAGTAATCTCTCAATATTTCGAGTAAATTTCGAGTTCCACTTGCATTGAGTAGTGCTTGAAGTAGCGCGCCGTGAGTGATGTAGGGGAGTTGACGCCCAAATCTCAACAGCAGCTCATGGCTTCTGTCATGCTTGACGGCGTTATTAAGCAGTCGTTGCCAGCGACGACTGCTGATCCGGTGCTCAACGTTTTGAATGTCTTCTAAGAAAACCCCCGATCCTCTTAATAGCGCTGCGATATCGACGCCCTGCCTGATCGCAAGTTCAATCAATACCGCAGGAATTTTATGAGTTAAATAAACTTCGTCGTCTACTAAAAAGTGGCCAGCATTCATAATTAGGCCGCCTTCGATTCATGACTTTTACGTTTTTCTAGTTCGAGTCTGTTGTTAGCCGATCTAAGTAGAGACTCTGCGTCATTGCCAAAACGGTGATCGATGAGACTCATGTTGCAGTCGACGAATTCAGATCTAACAGCATTGCTGGGTTTAAAAGCGAAGTTTTTCAGCGCGTTAACAATCTCTGCCGAATAAACCTGAGCATCAATCAAGTGAGTGGCGGGAAAGAGTACAACAAACCGATCGCCGGCATAGCGGCAGGCCAAATCACTCGCACGTAAATTGAGAGTAATGATCTTGGCCGTTTGCGCTAAGAGACGGTCGCCATCTTCTAGGCCGTAGCGGCGATTAAAATCTCCAAAGTTCTCGATATCGATCACCAAAATTGATAGGGGTTGCAAATCAGATTGATAAAGTACCAGCTCGCGATCGATTTGTTGTTTCATATACAGCGCAGTATAGAGGTCAGTTACGTAATCTAGAGCGCTATGTTCACGGTAAAAACGTTCTCTACACTGCAGATTTTTGTTGATCGAAACTTGTTCTTGATTCCATTGGAAGAAGCCATAACCAAGCGTCATCACAGCCAGAGGCGCTAACATAGACTCGATAATATCATCGAACAGTAGAGCTGTAGGGAGGCGAATGATTTCGTCGAGCATGTCCTGAAAATTTGCCGCGCAAAACCCGATCAGGCCATAGACCAATAAGTTGGTTACGCGGCCTCTCGGTCGACTAATCAATACGAAGCTTAGAAACATTAACATTAAGCCTAAAGTTGAGCCTTCACCCAAAATATCAATCCAGCTGACTTCCTGAAAATTCTTCGGTTTTCCCAGTCCGATATTAGCTGCGCCGATAAGACTGAGCGCGAATAGCAAAGCACCGATTTTTCCGAAATGCAGCGAGAGGTGACTTTTCATTGGGTTTAGTATCCAGTGTCGGTAATAGATCTGTATTGAGAATGAGTCAATTTGATGACAGAAAGATGACAGTTGTTGAGCTTTCTTTTTGGACTGTTTGAGTCTCGAAGTCAGATCAGATCAGTACATTTTTTTTCGAACAAGCAGATAAGCCCATTATTGATGGCTCAAAACCAGTGGTATCGAAGGCGGTGGGTTTTGGGGGGCTGTTTCGAGTCGTCTGCGCCTCGAGAAAGAGTCAAAAAAGCTCAATCATCTACTCAATAACGGTCTTTTCGTTCGTAAGTCCCTAGTTGCCGTGGCTTTGCCCGATGGCTGTCAACAAAGTGTCACAGAGCTATCTTAGTTTCACTCTCAGTTTTACTAACAACGTCGTTGGCTTTGTATTAGCGATGTAATTTTTGTGAGTCTGAATTGAGAAAACTTGGGGATGCTATGAAACGGTCAGGTATGAAAAGGTCAGTGAAAGCGCTGATGGCAGTGAGCACGTTCTTTTGTGCAATGAGCGCCAGCGCTGATGGTCGATTGGAAGGGCGTGTAAGTGACGCTACCGGTAAGGTCTATTTTGACGGCGCCATTGTGCGCCTTAAAGAGTTAAAACTGGAATCGAGCTCGAAAAATGGTGGGCGATTCTCCTTTAACTCGATTCCTGCTGGTACCTATACATTATTAATTGATTACCTGGGCGCAGAATCAGTTCAGCAATTGGTCAGTGTTTCGGACGACGACACCACAAAAGAGAGAGTCAAAATTGGCGGTGATGTGGCTAGTCTTGAAAACGTAATTGTTGTCGGACAGGCCGCTGGTGCTTCTAGCGCTTTGAACAAAAAGCGCGCAGCTGACAATTTCACCTCAATTGTTTCTGCCGATTCAATCGGGCAATTCCCCGATGAGAACGTAAGTGAGGCGTTGCAACGTGTCTCCGGTGTATTTATCGAGCGTGACCAAGGTGAGGGGCGCTTTGTGGGTATTCGCGGTCTTGATCCAAAACTGAACAGCGCGTCGATCAATGGTGTGACTATCCCGGCGCCCGAGCGAAATCGACGCTCGGTAGCGCTTGACGTAATCCCGTCGGGTTTGCTTGAAGGGTTGGAGGTGACTAAGACAGTGACTCCCGATATGGACGGTAGTTCGATTGGTGGCAACATTGAAGTCAAAAGCCTCACGGCATTCGATCGAGATGGGATGAGCTACAAATTTTCAGGCGAAGGCAACTACAACGATCTGGAAAGCGAGGTGAGCCCGAAATTTGCGGGTGCTTTTACCAATGTCTTTGATCTCGGCGGAGGTGAGTTGGGTGTCGCAGCGGCCTTGAGTTGGCAGGATCGAGAGTTCGGCTCTGAAGTTATGGAAGGCGACGGAGAGTGGGATTCGGATATAGAAGATTCCGGGTTTCGCGGCGTTGCCGAGTTACAGCAGCGGGACTACAAAGTGAATCGTGAGCGTTTAGGGGCGGCATTGAATGTCGATTGGCACCCTACGGAAACCTCTGAGTATTACTTGCGTAGCCTTTACAGCCACTTTGAAGATCAAGAGTACCGCCAACGCACCAAATATAAGTTCGATAAGGGAGACTTGGATAGCATTGATGAAAGTTCGGCGTTGTGGACGGATGCTGACATGGTACGAGATTTTAAAGACCGCTACGAAGAGCAGAAAATCACCTCGGTGGTACTGGGTGGCTTGAACATGGTGGGGGATTGGACTTATGAGTACTCCGTTGGGTATTCCAAGTCTTCTGAGAACGAACCCGATCGTCGAGATACTGAGTTCAAACAGAAAGGGCTCGACCTAGGCTATACAGGATTAGGCGATACGCCAACGCTCACCGCCGAAGCAGATGCGTTTGATGCGAGCTTATTTGAATTGTCTGAAGTGGTGGTCGAGAATAACTACACCGAGGATGAGATATTTACCTACAAATTCGACATAACTCGTGAAATGGAGTTCGGCGGAAATCCAGGCTATCTAAAGTTTGGTGGAAAGATCACCAATCGTGAAAAAACCAATGATGTAGATGCGCAGATTTACGATGACTTTGGTGCGCTAGGTGATCCTACAATGGATGCGTTTAGTTCCGGCTTGGTGTCTTATGAGTTGGGCCGTTTCGGCCCCGCATTGAGCGAGAGTGCGATTGATGCCTTTATCAATAGCAACGTTCTCGGCAGCGGCAGCTCATTACAAGATGATGGCGTGAGCGGCGAGGCCTATCATGCCAGTATCGTCTCATCGGCTCGTGATTTTGTTATGCA
>Ga0209826_1003314_pt1 | contig 10209 bp, 7 predicted proteins | sample GOMGulsemesocosm_5_FD_184637 | JGI IMG/M metagenome (GOLD analysis project Ga0209826, IMG submission 184637) | Methane-oxidizing microbial communities from mesocosms in the Gulf of Mexico - GOM15C Gulf of Mexico (SPAdes) (version 2) | ecosystem: Environmental > Aquatic > Marine > Cold seeps...
AAGGAATTGGCGCAACCAAAGCGCGGCCTATCCTATCTCAAGGCCTCGGCCGAACGTGGTGACATTTACGGCATGGCCAATCTGGGATATGTGCACCGCGATGGCATCGCCGGATTGACCAAAGACCCCATCACTGCCAGGGATTTGCTGGTCCAGGCCGCTGAACTGGGCCATCCAACCGCACCATCTGAGATCGCCCGAATGATCATGCAGGGCGATTTGCCCGACAGTGACGCAGTAGAGGCCCTGAGCTGGAATGACATCGGTTTGCAGCGCGGAGATGCCTGGGCCGGTGCCAATGGCGCTTGGATTGCACTCAACCGGCTTTCCTCGCGCATTCCCACCTATTCTGCCGTCGCAAGGGCGGGCAAGGCGCTTGCCCTAAATAATGCTAACGCAGCCACGGCAGCGCGGAAACTACTGGATGAATTGCCCGAAAGTGACATTGATGCAGGAACCCAGGCCATTCTTACGGGGCTGGGGGTCACTGTCGCGCCTGATGGGAAATTCGGCCCCGCCTCGCAAAGGGCTCTGGACAACGCGGCGATCAAGGCTGGGCTGCCTCTGCAAAATCCTGCCAAAGCCATAGATCGGCTAAGGTTTGCGGCCCAGATACACTGGGCCTTAAATCCAATTCGCCAAGATCTGTTCTGACATCAAAAAGCCAGCGCACCCCGCTATCTAGGCAGATCAGGCAAGAGTATCCTCACGATCCAGATGCGCAATTCGTGCACCGGATTTATTCGAGGTCACGACGCCCAAAGATTTCAACTTGCGGTGCAGCGCCGATCGTTCCATGCCAACGAAAGTGGCAGTGCGGCTGATATTTCCGCCAAACCTGTTGATCTGCGTCAACAAATACTCTCTCTCAAAGGCCTCACGCGCCTCGCGCAGCGGCAAAGTCGCCAATGCGCCAGACAGCACCACCCGCCCCTCCTGACTGGGCGCGTCTTCTTCGCGCGGCAATTCCTTGGCCTGGATCGGACCGCTGCCATCACCTAAGATCAGAACCCGTTCCACCACGTTCTTCAATTGGCGCACATTTCCTGGCCAAATCATCGTTTGCATCAACGCCACGGCCTCCTCGCTCAACTCACGTAACGGAAGCCCCTGATTATCATTGAAATGACGTATGAAGTGTTCAGCCAACACCGGAATATCCTCGCGGCGGTCTGTCAGCGATGGCACCTCAATCGGCACGACATTTAGTCGATGAAACAGCTCTTGGCGAAACCGGTCCTCGGCGATTTCCTGTGTCAGATCTTTGTTGGTCGAAGAAATCACACGCAGGTCGACCCGAATTTTCTCAGTGCCACCAACGCGTTGAAATTGCTGGTCCACCAGGACACGCAGGATTTTGGACTGTGTGCCCAACGGCATGTCAGCCACTTCGTCGAAATATATAACCCCGCCATGGGCTTGCTCCAGCAGCCCCGGTTCAATCCCCCGCTCAGCCGTTTCACGCCCAAATAACACGTCTTCCATCTGCTCCGGCCCAATACTGGCACAGCTAACAGTGATAAAGGGGGCTGAGGCACGATTTGAATTTGCATGAATATAACGGGCGGCAATCTCTTTGCCACTGCCGGCAGGTCCGCTCAGCATCACCCGACCGTTAGACTTTACCACCTTGTCAAGTTGCCCGGTCAAGGCGCGGTACACGGCTGAATTTCCAATCATTTCAGCGCCGCCAGCATCCAAACGTCTGAGGTCAGTATTTTCGCGCCGCAACCGAGAGGTTTCCATCGCACGGCGGATCACCACCATCAACTGATCAATATTAAAGGGTTTTTCAATGAAATCATAAGCCCCTTGTTTGATCGCAGCCACAGCGATTTCAACATTGCCGTGACCGGAAATGATGACCACCGGCACTTCGGGATTGTCGCGTTTCACCGCCTTCAAAATATCGATGCCATCCATCTGGCTGTCTTTCAGCCAGATATCCAAGATCAACAGCGCAGGCAGCCCCTCATTCAACGCCGCCATGCAATCTTCAGAATTTCCTGCTTTGCGAGTGGCATAGCCCTCGTCCTCAAGAATATCCGAAACCAGCTCACGAATATCGCGTTCATCATCAACAATTAGAATGTCACTCATGTCAGACCTGCCTTCACTGTATTTCTGTTGTTTTGCGCAACACGCGTCACGGCGGGCAGTCGGATCACCGCCATTGCGCCACGATGTTGCTGGCCGTCAAATTGCGGAGCATCCTCTAACACAAGGCTACCTCCGTGTTCTTCGATAATTTTCTTTACAATCGGCAACCCTAGGCCGGTTCCTTCATTCCGTGTTGTGACATAGGGCTCAAATAGCCTTGCGCGATCTTCGGGCAGGCCAATACCATTGTCCGCAATGGTAATCTCGAAACAATTATCCCCCTCACCAAGGGTCACCCGAACCTGCGGATCAGAAATTTTCTGACCAGACTTTTTCTCACGGCTGGCAATGGCCTCTCCTGCGTTCTTAATCAAGTTTGTCAGGGCTTGGCTGATCATTGTTGCGTCCAGTTCGGCCAGCAAGGGTTGGTCGGGCAATTCAGCTGTAAATCGGATCTCGGGTTGACCAGATTTCTGCAACAACACCGCATCATGTACCAATTGAACCAGATTTTCCTCGTGTCGATCCGGTTCCGGCATACGTGCAAATTTTGAGAACTCATCAACAATGCGGCGCAAATCATTGGTCTGGCGCACAATAACATCTGTCATTGACTGTAATTTATCACTGTTTTCTTCGCCCAGCATAGGTGCGAATTTACGCTTTATGCGTTCCGCACTCAGCTGAATAGGCGTCAGGGGGTTCTTGATCTCATGGGCAATGCGACGCGCGACATCGCCCCAGGCGGCCATTCTCTGGGCGCTGACCAAATCGGTAACATCTTCAAAAGCCACCACATAGCCTTCTAGCTGCCCATCTTCAGAATGTCGCAGTGACATGCGCACCAAAAGGATTTCCAAGCGGCCCTGACGGGTTACTTTCACCTCCCCCTGTACCACCTGCCCCCCTGCTTCGGTCAGCTCCAGAAACAACGATCCGAACTCGGGCACCACCACGGTCAGCGCCAGCGATTGCTGATCTTCGTGCCAGTCCAACAGACGCTCGGCCGAGCGATTAACAAAGGTCACTCTCCCTTGATCATCAAGACCAACCACCCCTGACGGCACTGAGGACAACACCGAGTCAAACAACCTCCGACGACGATCGATATGTCGGTTATTTTCCAACAGCGCCTCTCTCTGAACTTTAAGATCCCGCGTCATATGATTGAAGTAGCGCCCTAAATCTGAAATTTCGTCGCCGCCATCCTCTTCTGGAACATGGACATTGAAATCACCGCTGCCAACGCGCTGTGCTGCCACAGTCAGGCGCCCGACTGGTCTGGACAGACGCTCGGCAAACCACATGCCCAACCACATCGCAGCCAAAATCAAAATCACCGCAAAACCCAAATACAAAAGGCCAAATTCGAACAGCACCCGCCCCCGTTCACTCTCCAGCTGCTGATATAAAAGCGCCGTTTGTTTGGTGTCATCCAGCAAATTCAAAAGTTCACCATCGACATTTCGGCTGACATATAAAAACCGATCCGCAAAGGCCCCCAGCCGTACCAAAGCGCGAAATTCATTATTGTCCCAATCCTGAAGGATGGTCAGCCCTTTGGTAGAAGCATTGTCGATGTCAGCGTCACTTGGTTTTTCGAAATTGAATTCGTAAGATCGCTCCCCCCGAACCCGGATTTCACCGCCGCCATCCACAACATAGGCTTCACGCAGACCCCGTTGAATCTGTAATTGTCCCTGTGTCAAAATCTGACGCAATTCAGCGTCATTCATAAAAAAGCTACGCGACCGGCGATTGTCCAGAAAACGGGCCAGGGCCTTGGCATCTTCAGACAGGTCATGAGTTTGTTGCGCCTCATAAGCCTCAGCGGCGGCCAGTGAACTGCCAACGACCTGCCGCACCCGGTCAGAAAACCAGCCTTCCAGTCCAACATTTACCGTCAGCACGGCAAACACCGCCACGGTTACTGTTGGCACCAAGGCCAAAAAGGTAAAAGCGACAATCAGGCGTAGGTGTAGGCGAGAACCCGCCGATTTCACCCGGCGCGCTGCGATCAACCGTCCGATGTGCGACAATACCAAGGCTGCAACCGCCAGCACATAAACCAGGTCTGTCAGCAGGATCAGCCGCAACGCAGGAGAAGAGGCGCCGCGACCAAAAGGCCCCAAAACCAAGAAGGTAACCCCTGCCAGCAATGGCCCCAGCACCACCAGCCCAAGGGTGCCAATATTGTGGGCCCGCCTGGTTTTGCGCCAGCGATCCAGGGCCACAAGTGGACCATAAGCCGATTGAATATGTGACCTCTGCGCCACTGACCGCCCTCATCCTGATGTACGACCACAAGGGTCAACCGCCGAATATCGTGGTATCTACCAGTTAAGGTACAAACTTGCCACGCTTATGTGACGATATTACATCAGTTTACGTCGACGTGTCACCTGAATATCCAAATCAGTGATTTTCTTGCGCAAAGTGTTCCGGTTGATCCCCAGTAAATCAGCACATTTGGCTTGATTTCCACCTGTTGCCAGTAGTGAAATCTCGATCAGCGGCGTTTCTACTTCGCGTAGCAATCGGGCATACAGTCCGGGCGGAGGCAGCACTTCGCCGTGAAGATCAAAATAGCGCTTCAAATGTCGAGCCACCGTTTCTGACAGCTTTTCTTCGACCCCACCTCCCAATGCAGGTTCCACTTCAGGCTGCGGTCCCAGTACTGCGGCAAGTTCACTTTTGGATATTTCCTCGTTTCGCGCAGTCAGGCATAACCGACGGATCACGTTCTCAAGATGGCGAACATTGCCCGGCCATGAATAGTGGCGCAGCATCTCGCGACACTCTTCGCTCAGATATTTATGCGGAGCCCCGTCATTTTCAGCCCGGACCAAAAAATGTTCTGCCAACAGGGCGATGTCCTCGACCCGTTCACGCAGTGCGGGAACATGCAAAGCCGTCCCGCAAATCCGGTAGTATAAATCCTGACGCAGAGTGCCGGCCTCAATTGCCGCAAGCAGATCCTGCTGACTGGTGGCCATGAATCGCGGGCTGTATTCGCCCGGCGCATCCATCATTCGCACCAGCCGCGCCTGCGCCTGATCGGGAAGATCAACCAGTTCATCAACCAGCAGTGTGCCCCCCTTGGCTTTGGCCAGTAGCCGCGTCGGCCCGTCCAACTCAGCCAGATCCGTCGAGGTTGCACAGATAAATGGCAGCGTGCGACGATCAGAGAAATCATGAATAGCGCGGGCTATCAATGACTTGCCGGTGCCACTTTCACCAGTGATCAACAAGGGTAAATCGGTGTTCATGACCCGCGCAATCAACTGATACAATGATTGCATGACCTCGGTGCGCCCGACCAAAGGAAGATCTTCGGGTCGATCACGGCTTTCTAACCTGGGCGAAACCGAACCAATTTGCTTCTGTGCCAGCGCCTTGGCAGTACGTTTCATCAGATCAGGGAGGTCAAATGGTTTGGGCAAATAGTCATACGCCTCGGCCTCAGCGGCCTTGATGGCAGTCATGATGGTATTCTGGGCGGAAATGACAATTACCGGTAGACCGGGCCGATCCTTGGCTATTTTTGGCAGCATTTCCAAGCCATTACCATCCGGCATGACCACATCCGAAATAACCACATCACCTTTGCCCTCGGCCACCCAGCGCATCAGCGTGGTCAGCGAAGACGTTGCGTGCACTTTACAGCCAGCGCGAGTCAGGGCCTGCGTTAAAACAGTGCGAATGGTGCGATCATCGTCAGCGACGAGGACAGTTCCGTCCATGGGGTATTTACTCCTTTGTCTCGCTGTCACTCGGCGCACGTGACAGCGACAGACGAAATACAGTACGTCCTGGTGTCGAGCTGACCGAAATCCAACCATTGTGGTCTGAGATAATTTTGCTCACCAGCGCCAGGCCAAGCCCAGTGCCATTTTCTCGCCCCGAAACAAAGGGGTCAAAAACATCCTCACGGATGGCCGGGGGTAGCCCAGGTCCATCATCAATAATTTCAATCTGCAACGGCAGTGTCTTACCCGCCCCATCGCTCCGGCGAAGTCTGAACGAATGCTCATAGAACGATCGAATCGTGATTGTTCCATGTTTATTACCAGCGGCTTCTGATGCATTCTTAAGTAAATTCAACACCACTTGCAGCAGCTGATCTCCATCCCCCCAAGCCATCGGAAGCGAAGGGTCGTAATCTTCTATGATGGTCATATGGGCACCAAAACCCAGTGCCGCCGAGCGGCGCGCGCGGTCCAGAACATCGTGCAGATTGACGGGTTTGAAATCCGGCGCTGACAGGTTGCCAAACTGCTCCACCTGCTCCAGCAGTTTTACAATGCGACGACATTCACCAACAATCAGATCGGTCAGTTCTAAATCTTCATGGACCAGGTTCATGCTCAACAGTTGCGCGGCACCGGTTATCCCAGCCAGCGGATTTTTGATCTCATGAGCCAGCATTTCAGCCATGCCAATTGCCGACTGTGCAGCGGATTTCGCGGAATGGGTGCGGGTCATCCCCACTGCCAATTCCCGCGGTGACAACATCAACAACATCTGCCCCGGTTGCCCCACCACCGGAGCAACTTGAACGCCACATTGCAGCGGCGCCCGACTACCAGAACCAACGTCAATATCATTTACAAACAATGGTGTACCATTGCTCCGAGAGCGTGCAAAAGCGCTTTCGATTGGGGCATCAATGGCGATCTGGTCCCAGATCGGATGACCAATCACCGATTTACGCGAGGCATTAAGAAAGCCTTCGCCGGCCGAATTCACGTCAGCAATACAATCTTCGGCATCAATTACAAATGCCGGAATAGGAAGCGAGGCCCAAAGCGCTGCATCGGAAATCATGCTGCCACCTCGCTGTCATTTGTGATCAGGGCATCAGGAAGCAGGCGCAGCACGTTTGACGGATCATTTTCGATCAACACCGCACGGCGCAGGATGGCGCAGGTTCCTGCAACATCCATGTACCAGCCGAGATGCTTGCGCGCCACACGCAGCCCCAAAATTTGGCCGTAGAAGGTTAGCATTGAACTATAATGGTTTGAAACCATATCAACTAAATCTACACCCACTGGGATATTGGGGGCCGTTGACCCCCAAATATCGTGGGCCACTTGGGCCAGCAACCATGGCTTACCCTGGGCACCGCGACCGATCATTACGCCATCTGCTGTGGACTTCTTTAATGCGATACGTGCGGTTCCCAGATCAACAATATCACCATTGGCCAGCACCGGAACTGTAACCGCTTGTTTGACCGCTCGGATTGCGTCCCAATTGGCGGAGCCTTTGTAAAACTGACACCGGGTACGGCCATGAATGGTGATCATCTGGACGCCGGCGCCCTGTGCACGGTGGGCAATATCTGCTGCGTTCAGACTGGCGTCATCCCAACCTAGCCGTGTTTTTAGGGTCACCGGCACATCTACCGCCTCCACGACAGCCTCAATTAACCGCAGGGCATGATCCGGGGTCTTCAGCAACGCCGATCCAGAATAACCGTTGACGACTCTTTTGGCAGGACATCCCATGTTTATATCGATGATACGGGCGCCGCGATCCGCCACCTGTCGCGCGGCTTCGGCCATCCAATAAGTGTCGCGCCCAGCCAACTGCACCGCAGTGTTTTCAACATCGGCGCTCAACTCGGCTCGTTCGCGCACCCCGGGCTTAGCCTGCACCATTTCTTGGCTGGCAACCATTTCGCTTACCATTAACCCAACTCCAAAAGACCGCACCAGATCGCGAAACGGTCTGTCGGTGATTCCCGCCATTGGAGCCAGCGCGATTGGCTGTGTCATAGATGTAGATCCGAGAGTGAAGGACAAGCGCCCAATCCTTGTGCATGTGCGGTGATATTAGACGAATACCACCATATTTTGCAATCTCGCGCGATCATTCAAGCCACCAGATAGCACCAAATGCCCAAATTTTAAGCAGCAAAGAGCGGGTGATTGCCTCACTCTGCATCTCCCCATAAACAATGCGCAACCATCGGAGAGCCACTCATGACCATTGCAGCCCTGATAGTCGCCGCCGGACAAGGCGTTAGAGCGGGGGGCGGCGTGCCCAAACAGTGGCGGCCACTAAATGGGCTTAGGGTGGTTGACTGGACACTAAACGTCTTTGCACATTCCAATATGGATCACATTGTGCTGGTGCTGCCGCCGGATGATCGCGAAATTTGGCAAAGCTTTGCCACCACGCCCGGCCTGATCCTTGCAGCCGGAGGAGACGACCGTTCCGGATCGGTCTTGAACGGCTTACTGGCGCTTAAAGAACATGGTGTAACCAAGGTTCTGATCCATGATGTAGCACGCCCTTGTGTGACTACATCGTTGATTCAACAGGTGATTTCAGCACTTGATCAATGCCCGGCTGCGGCACCTGCAGTGCCGGTGACTGACGCCTTATGGACCGGCGCTAATGGTCAGGTTACCGGAACCCAGAACCGCGCGGGGCTGTTTTCAGCGCAAACGCCGCAGGGGTTTCACTATAACGACATTCTGGCCGCCCATCTCGCCCATCCCGGCGGCGCCGCGGATGACGTCGAAGTCGCCCGTGCGGCAGGGCTTGACGTATCAATCGTTCCGGGCGAGCCAGACAACATAAAAATCACCACCCCAGGCGACTTTGCCAGGGCGGAAAGAGTTTTGGGGAATAGAATGGATATCAGACTGGGCAACGGCTATGACGTGCATCGTTTCATGACCGGCGATATGGTCACTCTGTGTGGCGTAAAAGTGCCCCATGACAAGGGTTTACAAGGCCATTCTGATGCAGATGTCGGGATGCATGCGGTCACCGACGCCATCTATGGTGCCCTGGCCCGTGGCGATATCGGCCAACACTTCCCGCCGTCTGATCCCCAATGGAAGGGCGCCGCCAGCGAGATTTTTTTACGCCATGCCGCTGAACTGGCCCAAACAATGGGATTCACAATTTCCAATGTCGATTGCACCTTGGTTTGCGAATATCCCAAAATTGGCCCGCACGCGGAACAGATGCGCATAGAGATGGCGCGAATACTGGACATCCATGTTGATCGGGTCTCGATCAAGGCGACAACTTCAGAACGGCTTGGCTTTACCGGCCGCAGCGAGGGCATCGCCGCATTGGCCACAGCCGCATTGGTGAAATCATGAACCGTTTAGCACAATTGACCGCCACCGTCGGCGGCATCGGATATCTGCGCCCTGCCCCCGGCACTTGGGGGTCACTGGCTGCCCTGCCGATGGCCTGGGCCTTTCACACGCTTGGCGGCTTTCCTCTGCTAGCGATTGCTGTGGTGGGAACCTTTGTCAAAGGCATCTGGGCCACCAAAGAAATGACCGCCGGCACTGAGGATCATGATCCATCCGAAATCGTTATCGACGAGGTCGCCGGTCAGTTCATTGCGCTGCTGCCCCTCAGCTATGCATCATGGGCGCATGGGATCGACATACTGGCTATGTGGCCCGGCTGGATCGCCGCCTTTCTTTTGTTCCGCCTGTTTGACATCACCAAGCCCGGCCCCATTGGCCGCGCCGACCGCCGTGGCGATCCAATGGGCGTGATGCTGGATGATGTGATCGCCGGATTGTTTGCCGCCATCGGGGTGATTGTGCTGGCAGCCCTGTGGCACGGAGTTCTGGCTGGGCTACTGGGACAATGACTGTCGGTCAATCAGAGCTGATCTCTCGAGCCCGCGCCATTGGCGTCACCATTGCCACGGCCGAAAGCTGCACCAGTGGCATGGTGGCTGCTGCGCTCACTGATATTCCCGGCTCCTCAGCCGTCTTTGATCGCGGGTTCATCACCTATTCCAACGCCGCCAAAATCGAAATGCTTGGGGTTTCAAAAGAAACACTTGCCACATACGGCGCCGTCAGCCCCGAGGTGGCCGGGGAAATGGCACTTGGTGCACTGCGCAACTCTGGGGTTAAGCTGGCCATATCGGTCACTGGTATCGCAGGCCCTGGTGGCTCTGATCACAAACCCGAAGGTCGGGTCTGTTTTGGTCTAGCCGTTGCCGATCGTCCCCCAAAGACAGAAACAATCGAATTCGGAGCCTTGGGACGCCAGTACGTTCGCGAAGCAGCACGCGATCACGCTTTGGCGCTGTTGCATCAGTTCCTCTTTCAAAAG
>Ga0209826_1003316_pt1 | contig 10206 bp, 15 predicted proteins | sample GOMGulsemesocosm_5_FD_184637 | JGI IMG/M metagenome (GOLD analysis project Ga0209826, IMG submission 184637) | Methane-oxidizing microbial communities from mesocosms in the Gulf of Mexico - GOM15C Gulf of Mexico (SPAdes) (version 2) | ecosystem: Environmental > Aquatic > Marine > Cold seeps...
AGTTTATTGAAGCATGGAATCATATTGTTGATTATTCTTATTTTAAGAATACAAATGAAAAACTTCCAAAATTAATAGACACATTAGAGTTTAATAGAACATTCGGAGATATTCAATTATCAGCTTGTTTATATACTGAAGAAAAGTTTGAAAAAATTGAAGAGTTTGCAAGTATGCAAGAACTGAAAACTTTAACTGAAAAGCATAAGAATCAATACAAAAAAAATCAAAAACCAATTAAGGATTTAGTTAAATATCTAATAGATACTTACTCTGATGTAATTGAAGATGATGTGATTGAACACTGGTGCAACTATTTTGGGTTAAAGAAACAAACTACTGAAGTAGAAGTAAAAGAAGAAATAAAACAAGATGAGGTACCACCTTCAATTGTTGCTGCTAGTCTTTATGACCAAGTAGATATCAACAATTTTAACAGTGGTTCTTTATTTTAAAACTTAATTATACAAACAAAACAGGAGAACCACATGTGTAAAAATATCTTAAAAATAAACATTCCAGAAAATGCTACTAAGCAATTAAAGCTCCAATCTTTTGATACTAATAAGCGTAAGCTTGTAATCTCATCCAATTGGTTGCCCTTGTTTGGATTTGACACTGCTACAACAGTTGTTGAAGAATTAATTGGCATTGGTCAAGGAATAAGAATACGATTGTCAAATGATGATGATTTAAAGGTTAAAAAAGTCTATGAAAGGGCTTATAAATCTAGAAAAAATAATCCACTAGTAAGTAAAGAGACTCAAATGGATTTGAGAGGACAAAAGCTAATTAATGATGCTTTTCCTTCTAGTACTGAAATGGTACACATTACATTTAGACAAGGAATAATTGAGATTAAACCTATTGAAAATAGAGTTTATGACACCATACAAAAATTTAGACGAATGAAAGATCCTTTATCTGTAACATTAGCTTGTTCAGCAGGTATTGATGGATACAGTCTTCAAGAAAATGAGTTCAAAATTGAAACGCTTATTGAATATCGCGTTCATGAAAAACGAGACAAACAAGATTTAACTGAAACTGGGGCATTAAATGCAGCAGCTAATTTAAATATTCGACATCTTGTAAATGAAGATATCATGAAACTTGACCTTGATAGACTAGCAGAGCTTACTCAAAACAATCTAAGTACCGTTTACCATGTATCATTACAGTGTGATGATGTATGTAATGTCAAGGCCAAGTCGTTAAAAGATGCTTCATTAGAAGACCTTTCAACTTCTCTTGATATGGTATTTGATTGTATTAATTTTGTGAGTAAGTTTATGCCTCCAACAATACTAGTTGAAAATGTTCGTGGTTTTAGAACTTCGGATGCAGGCAAAATGTTAGTAACTAGACTACGAAGATATGGATACAAAATCACTGAAGACTATTTAGATGGTAGAGATTTTGAAGGTAAGACTTCACGCATCAGATACTATTTAGTTGCCACACTACTACCTTTTGATTTTGAAATGCCAAAGGCTGTTATGAGAAGTACTACTCCTATTTGGGACGAGTATATAGAGCCTTTCATTTTAAGTGGAGAAGCAAGATTAGTTAATCATGTTGGTTCATTCAAAAAAGGTTTTGAACAAGGAAGAATAAGAGTCATTAAACGTGATTCCTTACACTCCCCAAGCTTTTTGAAGTCACAAGATAGGATGGCAAAAGATTCAGTAGTCATTCAAGATGAACAAAGAGATAACAATTTGTATTTTCCAAGTAAGCCTATGATGGCAAAATTAATGGGAATTCCAAAAGAGTTTGATTTTAGTACTACATCACAAACAATAGAATCAGAATGTATTGGACAGTCAATTGAATATCCTATGCATGATGCAATAATTAAAAAACTAAAAGAACATCTACTCTTTGCTCACGCAAGATTAAATAACAGATTGTTCTAACAAGGATTAACTATGAATACAAAAACAATTGGCAGAATTAGTTCAATAGGTTGGTTAAATTGCCACGATGGAAGTATTAATCTAACACCGTGTTTAGATGGCAATGTGTTTCCAACAATCGTAAATGTGACTCATGAAAGCTTTGAAAAAGTCAGAAATGATGAAAACCTAATGAAACAATTAGCAGCAGAAATGCTTGACAATTAAAAACTACTAAACATAACACTTGTTGCCATAGGCAGATTTATTTGCCTATGGGCAATACTTCTCTCTTTGGTTTAATTATTAAACATAAAGGAGCACTTATGTTAACTACACAAAACAACAACTACACTGTATTAAAAAGCTTATTAGGCAAAGATATCGACTGCGAAGAACTTGTTTTTTCACAACTAGATACTCTTATTCAAACCAAACAAGTACAAAAAGATGTTAAATCAAAAGAACTTGTTTTGACTTACGATACAGATACTCATATTGCTTTTCATTCGAAAGGTGAAATCGAAGTTGCTACTTTAAAATTAATTCACTCTTCTACTTTAATCCGGGTTGCTTTACGAGAATATCTTGTAACCGATGCAGATTTTGAAGAACGAAATAATATAAAGTTGTATGTAGAAGAATGTATCAATGAAGAATTTGGTGGTTTATTTGAAAATATTGTTGCAGCTCTTAATAAAGATGCTCATAAATATTACAACAGTCTATGTGAATTTGTCTATGAAGTCTTATTACAAGAAGTCAAAAAACAAAACATTCACGTTGATTTTATGAACTACGAAAAACATATTCAAACATTGATGTCAAAGGATTAACAATGTCTACAACTAAAACTACACCAACACCTTCGATAGAAAAACTTAAAAAACTTTTCGACATAGTTGACGTACAACAGTATGAATATTATGATCAAATAATTTGTAAGAATAAATCTACAAGAAATTCTCTTATAGATTATGAAGTATGGTTGGATATTAAAACAAAAAGAAAATTTGGAGCAGAGAAATTAGCCAGTGAGATTTTAGATCACATTGACAAGTTGTTTGCTGTACCAAAAATAAGACAAGTACAAACAGGATTGTTTGAAGAATTGGAAATTGAAAAAGACGAAAGTTCATTTTGGGAATCTTTTAATTCATACTTTATCTATGACGATGATGATTATCTTAAGTTATTGCCCCAGTCAAATGAGGAAATGATTAAGCTATGTAAACATTACATATTATTGGGTATTGAAGATGAAGATAGACACGATGAATATTGGTTTGAGAACAATGGATATATAAGTTCAGATGAAGCGTTAAGTGACAGAGAACTACTAAGTCGTTTATATAGTATCTTAAGAATTTGCTTTGTTGAAAATTCTCATAACGGATGCGATTGGAAGACGTATAGGTATTTTGCCTCATACCATGCACAACAATACACAATTTCCCATGACAGTGGAGATGCGATAGTTTATGATTTGAATCAACCCGAATTTGTAGCCTGGCTAAGAGACATATTTAATGTTCCTTTTCGAGAACCTACTACAGATAAAGAGATGATAAAACAGTGTCTAAATGACGTTGCGGATAGATTGTTTGGAAGTTTAAAAGATATCACTTTTAAAGAGATATTAGATAAAGCTACTAATAAAAAAACATTCACATCTTCTATCAAGAGTTTATTTAAAAAAGACTCAGGATACAGCGGTGGCGGTGGACCAAGAGATGATTGTTATAGTTCATCTATAACTCAAGACTCTGGTGTTCATTTAGAAATCGTTCAAAGAACAGATTATAGACAATCACTTGGAAGAGATATCTCTCAAGCTGAATCTGGAAGAAATAGTTACACAACTGTTTTGGACGCTAAAGATAATGAGTTATACGAATTAATGTATGACATGTTTTCTACTAAACCACAGTACACACAAGCACTCCTATTTTAACAAGGAATATCAATGAAAATCATAAATAACACCAATATAATTACTACAATCGAAAACGATTTAAAAGTAATTACCTTTACAGGAATAGTGAATACTGGTGATGAAATCTATCGTCTTTATGGTCAAAATGCCAAAAAATCACTTGAATTAGCAAATGTTAGCTTAACTCCCGAACTAGTAAAAAGTTTAGGTCTTGAGAGAGAGTTTAAAATGATAAAAGTAACTGACAATGAAGATTATGAAGATGTTGGCATCAACGTTACATATACCTATTCCTTTAATGATGGAAGTAATATTGATTACAGTTGCATGGAATCAGAATTTTATTGCGAAGATAAAGATGGAAGTTTTATTTCAGAAAATGAAGATCAAGGTCTTTTTAAAAATAGCAATATCGTTAAAGACACTTTGGCTTGGAAATATTTTGAAAATTCATTAATTGATTCAAAATTTTCTGACTATGCAGAACAAAACAATTTGCTATTCGCAGCTTATATGTAAAGGAAACAACATGAGTAAATTAATACTAATAGAGGACTTAGAGCCAATTTGGTTTCACGACCAATTAATTGACAATGACGAATCAAATAAACTTCTTGCAAAAAAGCTTGACACGTTAGAAAATGGCCAATATGTTATTAGCCCTACACTATCTAACTTGCTTTTATTAAAAGGTGAAACTTCAACACATAGTAAAAATAGACAAGCATTAAATTGTTTAGATTGGGATTCTCTTGAGACTTCACAATTGTCTATTTGTATTAGTAAATTGGATAATCAGCTTTTTATGCATTAGCAGACCAGTTGCTCTTTATGAGCTTACCCTCAAGGGATTTAATTATTCCTTCTGGGATAATTAATTCACTCATTAACTACGGAGTTCATAATGAACGTAAAACACAAATTAGAAATAGTCGCACTTTGTCCAGTAAACGGAGAAAAAGATTGTTACAAAATGACAGTTAGAACTAAAAGAGTTATTTATGTAGAAAAGATACTTAAGCTTGTAGATAAATACAAGAAAAAGAAAATATCTCAAGAAGAACTAACACATAAAATTGCTAGAAAACTAGGAGCTTCAGTCACAACTATTGGATTTCATTCAGGAGTTAAAACTAAGGTTACTGCAATCTAGTAATAGTAACAGCGATATAACCACATAACAAACTAAAGTTGCCTCTATTGGCTAACCTCATAAAGAGTTAGCCAATGGCTTTCTCTTTTTATTTTACTTGAAAGGTAAAGAAAATGGCACGAATTAGTTTTAAAATAACAGAGATAGAAAAATTAGTACTGGACATGGAAAAATCAAATGAGTTTTTACCAACTATGAATGAGTTGTTTGATCTAAAAGCAAAGTTTTTGAAAAAAGGCGTTGCAAAAACTGAAGACACTCTTCCTATTACAAAAGACGAAATTGATTATACAAAAGTAGAAAAGTCATTTCATTTAGTAAAAGACCATGGTGTTTACATGTTAAGTAATGCACGGAATAAAACCAATGATAAACCTGCATCAGAAACAAAACTTATTGCTTATGCAAAAGGATTTAACCCTGATGTTGATGAAGATTGGTACGAATATAGCAGAGATGTTATTGGCGGTGACGATTGTGTCATTGATATTCCACTCAGTTGGTACTATGTACTAATCAAAGCTAAACCAAATGCGAAAGTGTTTGCAATTAACTTTGGTGCAAAAAGTATATCTCTTATAAAATAATAATTAATAAATTTTTTCCTTCTCGAAGGTTATAGCTCACTCCTCCTTTGGAGCTATGTAAAAAGAGGTTCTTCTTAGTTTTTTAGTTTGTCTTCTTGAGCAGTTTACAACTGTTGAGGTAGGCAAACTAAATTAACTAAGGAGAAAGTATGTCACAAATTAACAAAACAATAGAGGAAGTTCTTAATGAGCTAAGTGGAGTGTCTTATAGTATCGAAGCTGTAGAAAATGGGAATAGTATTCATTACTATAAACAAGCAGCTAGTTTAATACATGAAATGGTTCAAGAAAGAATTTACTCTGATAAGAAAATACTGGAATATGTAAGAAGTGAAGTTGCTAGTGATAATACAATTATTACTTATGCAATCAACTATTTTTATAAAGATGGTAGTGTAATAACTGCCAACAATAAGAATCAAGATACATTATCTGGTAAAACAGTTTTCACTGGTACTCAAGAATACGAAATAATAAAACATTTTGCAGGAAGAAATTTATTTTTTCCTACTTCTGGACTTGAATTCGACAAAGATTTTATCAATGAAGAAAACAAACATCAATTATCGTATCCACTAAGTATCAGTACTATCACAACAATAACAAATTTGTCTCGCTCAACTCGTCAAAACATTTCAAACATCTGCGGTGAATTAATTTCTTTTAATATTTCAAATACTAGAGGAGCTAATCATGCAAGTTAGTAATTCAATCACACGAAGTGAACAATTAAGACAATTAGAAGCACTTTTGGAAGGTAGACCAAATCCATTAACAAAAACTATAGATTACGAGGAAATGAGTAGAACTCTTGGAGCCGTACAAACTCTAGTTTTTAAATAATGAAGTGCATCAATCAGGTGGTATTTATACCAATAACTAATTGAAAAACCTGAATTGGGTTTTTCACCCATTGGGCTTTTTAAAGTTTTTTTAGAAAAATTTTAGAAATTTCAATTTGATTAGTTTAAAATCTTTTTTATATCTGGAAGTAGTGCAGAAATCTCACAATTTAATTCTTTTCCAATGGCGTAAAGAATGTGCAAAGATATCGTGCTATTTTTGCTAAACATATTTGAGATGTAACCAGAACCAAAGCCTATCGCTATAGATAGTTTCGATAAATCTGTATCAGCTTTTACACATTCAATATTGATTAGTTTTTTAATTTCTTTTAGAAGAAGTTTTTGCTCAAACTGGTCCATATTTTTCCTCTTGTGTAGTTTCAAGAATTATAGCACAAATTAATAAATTTTGCTTGGTTTTAATGGTCTTTTAAGGTATGTTAATCATCATATTAGACTATAGTTAAGTTAAACATAAGTTTATATGTGTCAACATTTCATCATATAAAGTGATTTAATCATCATATACGACATTTAAGGAGCATAAAATGAAGAAATTAATTTTTAATTACCAACCAGGGCAAAAAGTAAAATTACTGGACAGATATACTCTTCTTGCTGCAGGTTATCCAGACAACAATGATGCTCAGGATTTTTTAAATCTTTTAGCAGGAAAAGAAGTTGTTGTTGATCAGGCATTTACAGGAGAAGGAATTTATACTTGTACTGATGAACCAGATGTAGCTATTCATCAAGTATTTATTGAAAAGTTAATTCCTCAAGATGAAATGACACAGGTAGCAATAGCAAAAGTTATTGGAATAAGTAGAAATACTGTTAAAGGAATTATTGACAGAACCATTGAGAGAATGACTACAATGATAAAAGATTCTGGAAATGAAGATGATTTCAAGGCAGCGTTGTAATGATCAGACCAGGTTTACGAAAAGTAGTAACGAATTACCCTGTTCGCTTTTGTCCAGGATTTCCTGAAACGTTTAGAAAGGTTGTTCTTGAATACATCAATGAAGTAGTAAAGATTAAAAACAATAAATTATACTACAACGTCTACATAGATAATAGGCTCCTAATTACCGTAACTTGTCCTGCAGGTAATGAACTTACGAATTTTTATAAAAGCGAGATTAACTAGACTTCTTTTTCCATACACCTATTTCAATATCTTTAAAATAACTGTGTGCTCTATCAAATTTCACCCTTGCAATTCCTACTTTACCTCTTCTATTTTTACCAACTTTAATTTCAGCATCAATAATATCTGGAATTTGAGAGTTATCAGAATGATGGTAATACTCATTATGCAAGAATAGTATAATGTCTGCATCTTGTTCAACATTACCACTATTTTTTAGATCAGATAATATAGGTCGTTTGTCAGTTCTTTTCTCAAGGTCCCTGTTAAGTTGATGCAATAAATAAACATTAGCTTTAAATTCTCTCGATATCGCTTTACACTCTTTTGTAATGTCACCAATCTCAACATCCAGTCTATTGTTTGAATTAATTTTAATATGATCAGAGTGGTCAATAAAAACATCTTTTATATCTGGATTCTTACTCAGTATTTTTCTTATTCTTTTTGAAAGTTGCTTCATGGAAGGTCTGGTTTTTTCATCAAATATTAAATTGCTATTTTTTATAAGTCTACATGCAGCTTCGAAGTCTTCAAGATTCTGAATATTACCATCTTGAATGTCATCTAAAGTCTCGCCAGATACTGCTGACAAAATTCTTTCCATAATTTCATCACTGGGCATTTCAAGAGTAACAATTAAAACTCCATCTTTCTTTTTAATGTAATTTGTAGCTAAAGTAGTAAGGAAAGCAGTTTTTCCTGCTGACGTTCTTGCAGCAACTATGATTAAACTAGGTGGTATTGCTCCATAAATTGAATCTAAGGCAACAATATCTGTTTTTTGACCTATTGGGCCATTATTCTTTTTAGCGTCTTCTAGCTTATTTAAAACGTTATTCATTACTTCATTCGATTCTAGCAATGTTTTATTGTTATCATCTTTATCAATTGTTATGTCAAATAGTTTATTCTCAATGTCTTCAGTTTTTTCTTGAATAGTCTTGTCTTCAAGTAATACTTTTTTTACATCATTGGAGAACGACTCAAGTTTTCTAATAGTAGAACTTTCTTTTACTTCTTTGGCATATTTATTTGGATTTGTAATTGGTGTTTTGGAAAGTATATCAATGAGAGTGATATCACTAACTTCATCTGTAGAAATTTTCTTTCTTAAAAAATCTTCATCAATTGGCTCATCATTGTAGTAAAGCTCTGTCATTACTTTGTAAATTTTTCCATGTTGAGGAATATAAAAATCATCATTAGAAATAATTGGAAGTATATCATCCATCAAGTTGTTGTCGAAAATAATTGAACTTAATATTGATTGCTCTATTGAAACATCAACACTTCTATTCATAGTTTAAGCTTTTTAATTCATTTTCCATATTATCAATATTATCAAATTGTTTTTCCATCACGTCATCTTTATTATCTTTACTAAATACTGTGATTGTAAAATTAGTGGTATTAACATCTTGAATAATATATTTTTCGTTTTCTACAAGTATTGTTCTATTGGCATATTTCTTTAGTTCTTCTGTTTTGTTATCTTCTTTTGCAGCTTTTTTAGTAAATCCAGATAGAAGAGAATTCTTTACTATTCTAAATTCAACTTTAACAATCTTACGACCTTCTTTAATAGGCTTTGCTTCTATATGCATATTACAAGTTTTACTTTGGTTTATTTGAGTAATTGCAGGTTTTAAAATTTTATTATTAAAATTACCATAGGCTGAATATGATGAAGATTTTACATCGAGTCTTTTTTTAAGCTTATCGAGTCCCACTGTCATGACTGTAAGATTTGTTGATTTTAAATATTCAAATAGTTTTAGAGAATATTTAAAGTTTAGATCTGTAATTTCAGTTATAGGATATTTTGTAAACCCACCTTTAATTTCTAATAGGTAATCTTTTAAATCTTTATGAAAAGATATGTAGAACTTTTTAGAGTATGGTTTAAATTCAAAATTATTCTGAATAAGCCCTACTTCCTTAATAGAACTAGTTTTACCATCTTTTTCTTTAACTTCTAAAGGAACGTATATATTTGCTAATTTCTTAAGAGATGTAAGTGTATTTTGATATAAATGACTTTCTTTTAGGTTTAATTCTTTTAGCTCATCATTTGTTATTTCGTAAAACTCTTCAAATAATAAGTTTTTAGAATTTACTTTTGATATAACTAATCTGAATATTTTCAAGTCATCAACAGAAAATAGAGAGGTATCTCCATATAATAGTTCATTCTTTTGGATAACAAATTTGTTCTGTAAAAGTTTAGTTTTAGTCATTTGCACTCTTAAAGCTTTATTTAATTGTTATAGTAATATTATTGACATTAACTTTCTCTTAAAAGTAATACTTGTTCAAATAATACTTTTAAGAGAAATATAGTCTAATCAGAATTACTTCTTTAATAATATTATTTATTAAACTATTTATCACGTATATATGACGCTAACTAAAATATCGACCTTACAGTAATTTAACTATTACTGTAAAGAGATTTGATATTACCTCTACGAAATATAATTCATTTATTATTACTGATATGAGAAATAGGCCTTTATTATTACTATAATGAGAACTATATAACTTTATGACATTACTGGCAATACGATTACATACAGACAAAGTGCGACTCACAGGATTATATTAACTAACTATTACCATTACGCGAAATAG
>Ga0209826_1003319_pt1 | contig 10204 bp, 7 predicted proteins | sample GOMGulsemesocosm_5_FD_184637 | JGI IMG/M metagenome (GOLD analysis project Ga0209826, IMG submission 184637) | Methane-oxidizing microbial communities from mesocosms in the Gulf of Mexico - GOM15C Gulf of Mexico (SPAdes) (version 2) | ecosystem: Environmental > Aquatic > Marine > Cold seeps...
CATTACTTCAATTGGTATTAGCTAGAAGGGCTTCTTGCATGCGTTTGGAAATTACTTGTCATGACCGTGTTGGTATGGGGCAAAAAATATTAGGTATTTTTACTGAACACAGTATAAATGTTCGTGGTATTGAATTTAAACAGTCCGGCAGAATCTTCATCAATACTCCCGGTTTAGAATTCTCAGATCTACAAACCTTTATGCCTCAATTACGTTTACTTGAAGGTGTTGAAGATGTAAGAACCGCGCCTTATATGCCTTCTGAACGTGAACGTAATGAATTAGTTACATTAATTAAAACCTTCCCAGACCCTTTTATATCTATTGATGTTAAGGGCAATATTCGTATTGTTAATAATATCGCTTCTTCAATTATGGGATGTAATGAAGATACTGTTAAAGGTCAGCATATTAGTCAATGGCTTAAAGGCTTTAACTTTACCCGTTGGTTGGATAATACTGATGTATTTGCCCAAACTCGTCGTTTAAAGTTCCAAGGAGAAGATTTTGTTGCCGATATTATGCCTATTAATGTTGCCAATGAAAGTGATGAAAGTGTAGAGGAAAATAAACATGTTTTGGCTGGAGCAGTACTTATTCTTAAGTCTGAAGCACGACTTGGTCAACAAATAAATGCTTTTAAAGAACCCAATGAAAATACTTTCACAGGTATACAAGCTAGCAGTAGCGGTATGCGTAAAGTTATTCGTGAAGCTAAACGTATGTCCCAACTTGATGCATCTATTTTAATTATAGGTGAAACTGGTACAGGTAAAGAGCTCTTAGCTCGTGCATGTCATGCTGCTAGTGAACGAGCAGAACAACCCTTTATGACGCTTAATTGCGCTGCCTTACCTGACGATGTTGCTGAATCAGAATTATTTGGTGTTGGTGAGAAAGATCAAGAAGAAAGTAAGCGTGGTATTTTTGAACTTGCTGATGGCGGTAGTGTTTTCCTTGATGAAGTAGGCGAAATGTCTACTAAATTGCAAAGTAAGTTATTGCGTGTGATTCAAAATGGCAATTTTAGACGCGTTGACTCAGAGCAAGAAGTTACGGTAAATGTACGTATTATTAGTTCTACCAACAAAGATTTACTTAACTTAGTTTCGCTTGGTGAGTTTAGAGAAGATCTCTATTATCGCTTGAATGTATTTGGCTTGAATATTCCCCCTCTAAGAGAACGACGCAGTGATATTCTCCCCTTAACTGAATCTTTTATTGTTCATGCGGGTCAGCAAATAGGCAGATATAATTTAAAACTAACACCAGAATGTCGTGACTTTATTGAACATTACCCGTGGCCAGGTAATGTCAGACAATTAGAAAATGTATTAACAAGATCTGCTTCATTACTTGAAGGGACTGAAATAGAAATAGAACATTTACAGCTTCCCGCTTATACCCGTGAACATGGTTATTTAGAACAAGAATTTGAAGGCACATTAGATGCGGCAGTTAAAAACTTTGAAGCTGATTTATTACGTAAGCTTTATCCTGCTTATCCAAGTACTAGACAATTAGCGAAAAAACTTGGTTTAAGCCACACCGCAATAGCAAACAAATTGCGAGAGTATGATATTAATAAGAAAACCATCAAAATATAATCAATATACCCAAACCACTTCAAGATGCAGGATTCAGCTGGAATTAGAAACGTCTTTAGGCAAGGCATTGATTGAAGAAAATGGTTACTCCCTTGACGAAATCAATAACGCAGTATAAAACGTTTCTAAACCAGACTTTTAGGGACGACTGAGCAAAACATGCTCGTCGTTGCATCTATTTTTAAGGACGCTACATGGATGTAGCTTATTAGAAAATGCAGGAGCATATTCTCCTGAGCAACCATTAATAAAAAGATGCGCCTTGATCAAGGTTTCCTCAGACGTCCTGAAACTCGTACCTTGAGGTGGCTTGGGTATAAATATCCTTTTTGTTGTCAAATCTAATGAATGCGCATTGAACTCATTCACTAACGTCCATTGCGTATAGTTTCTTTTAAACTGAGCCATTCAGCTCAAAGGAAACTCTTTTTTAATGGCTTTCATAAGTGGAAAAAATTCATGTAAAGAATTTTTTCCACTGCTAAATGCTTTCTCTTTCCTGATTACTTGAGGCTTGAAGCTAAACCCGTAGAATTAGTGACATATACCCAAGCTACTTTATAATTTAGCTGGAATTAGAAACTTCTTTAGGTAAGGCTCTTAATTCTCGCTCAGTGGTGCATTCATTAATTCAATTGGTATTATTGAACATTATAGGAATAATATGAAACTTTACGGTTATTGGCGTTCGACCGCAGCTTACAGAGTGCGAATTGCTTTGCATCTTAAAGGGATTAGTTACGACAGTATTTCAGTACATTTAGTTAAAAATGGCGGTGAGCAACATTATGAAAATTATGTTGATATCAACCCAAATCATTTAGTGCCTACCTTAATTGATGGTGATTTTTCTCTGCATCAGTCGCTGGCAATTATTGATTATCTAGAGACAACACATTTTGGTTTGTCTTTATATCCTGATAACGTGCAAGCTCGTGCTAAAGTACAGGCATTAGCATTGGATATAGCTTGTGAAATTCACCCACTCAATAACTTACGTGTTCAGCAATACTTAGTCACAGATCTAAATGTAAAAAATGAGGCTAAAGTGGCATGGGTTGATCATTGGATGACCATCGGCTTTAATGCCATTGAAAAGCAATTAGTACTGAGTGCGGGGTGTTATTGTTTTCAAGATCAAATAACCGTAGCTGATATTTGTTTGGTAGCACAGGTATATAATGCTATTCGCTTTAATGTTGATATGAGCGCGTATCCATATATCAATCGAGTAGTTGATAATTGCAATAAGCTTGAAGCTTTTCAGCTAGCATTACCTGAAAATCAAGAAGATGCCCAAATATAATATATTTTGAATGGTCACGGGTATAAATGGGGCTAAGATTATAAAATAAGTAGTCATAAAAAAAGAGATCATATGATCTCTTTTTATACAATAATATAACGTTTTGCTATTCTATTAATGTAATATTCTTGCGCGGATAGTGCCTTCAATTGCTTTCAATGCTTTAAGTGCTTGAGCACTGTCAGTAGATTCAATATCAATAACAACATAACCAATTTTATCGTCAGTTTGTAAATACTGAGCAGCAATGTTAACACCGTGTTCAGCAAACGCTTGGTTAATTTTTGTCAATACACCCGGTTGGTTGTGATGAATGTGTAGTAATCGACTAGCATTAACGTGTTCAGGTAGTGATACTTGAGGGAAGTTCACGGCAGATAAGCTTGAGCCATTGTCAGAATACTTTGCTAATTTACTTGCTACTTCCAAGCCAATATTTTCTTGAGCTTCTTTAGTACTACCGCCAATATGCGGTGTTAAAATAACATTATCAAAACCTCGCAATGGTGATACAAACTCATCATCATTACCCTTTGGCTCAACAGGGAATACATCAATGGCAGCACCCGCTACTTTCTTCTGAGATAACGCTTCTGCTAACGCATCAATATCAACGACTGTTCCACGAGAAGCGTTAATAAATATTGCCCCAGACTTCATTGCGTCAAATTGAGCTGAACCAATCATGTATTGTGTTTGAGGTGTTTCTGGTACATGTAAGCTCACAACGTCGGCTTCGCCAAGTAATGCATTTAATGAGGCTGCTTGACTAGCATTACCTAAAGGTAACTTTGTTTCAATATCGTAAAAACGTACGCGCATTCCTAACGTTTCTGCCAAAATACCAAGTTGTGTACCGATATGACCGTAACCAATAATACCTAACGTTTTACCGCGTGCTTCTACTGAGCCAACTGCAGATTTAAGCCATTCTCCACGGTGTGCTTTAGCACTTTTTTCAGGAATACCGCGTAGTAGTAATAAGGTTTCACCTAGTACTAACTCTGCAACCGAGCGAGTATTTGAAAACGGAGCATTAAAGACAGGAATACCTAATTCTTGTGCTGCGATAGTATCAACTTGATTAGTACCAATACAAAAGCAACCAATAGCCACTAATTTGTTAGCATGGCTTAATACTTTAGCATTTAATTGAGTACGCGAACGAATACCAATAAAGTGTACGTTGGCAATTTTTTCAATTAAATCAGGCTCACTGAGTGAGGTTTTAATATACTCGATATTCGAGTAGCCTTTCGCTGTAAGCTCTTCAAGGGCACTTTGATGTACACCTTCAAGTAATAAAATCTTAATTTTGTCTTTTGCTAATGAATTTTTATTTGTAGTCATAAGGGGTCGCTTCGCTCGTTAAGTTAACACTTATATGTTTGAATACGTTAATCTTAGCCATGTTTTAATAAAAACGAAAACCGTTTAGATGGCTAGATATCTATAATTCAAATAAGATAGCATATAGTGTATAAACTCTAAAGTACTTATTTAACCTAAAATGGATAAAAGTACAACATAGCTAGATGAATATACACAGGTATATGTTTTTTAATTATATTAGGGTCTGTTGATCTTTCGCGGTTAAATTTTGTTCGAGATAAAAGCGTTTTAATCGCGGCGAGTAGTGTGTAGCCTAGCCACTCTAAGCAAATACTACTCAACAAAGAGTAAAACGCTTTTAGTCGAATTCTTCGGACAGCGCTTGTTGATCATTTTTACTACGTTATCGCCTTTTTATGTGACGCTACATGGATGTAGCTTATTAGACAATGCAGGAGCATATTGTCCTGAACAACCACATGGCAAAGGCTCTGTCTTGTATAAATATCCAACAAATCGCTGCAAAAATAATCTCGAAAGATAAACAGCCCCTGGATTGTTATTCAATTATGCGGACATCTGATTTTGTCCCTAAAATCAGTACATCAGCACCACGTTGTGCAAATAAACCATTTGTCACTACGCCAACTATTGCATTAATATCTGCTTCTAATTTTTTAGGATCTATAATTGATAAGTTGTGTACATCTAAAATAACATTACCATTATCGGTAATTACACCTTGACGATATTCAGGATCACCGCCTAGTTTAACTAATTCACGAGCAACATAACTACGCGCCATAGGAATAACTTCAACAGGTAACGGGAAATTACCCAGTACTTCAACTTGTTTAGAGTCATCAGCAATACAGATAAATTTATTGGCAACCGCGGCGACAATTTTTTCACGGGTTAGCGCTGCACCACCACCTTTTATCATGCTCATATGCTTAGTTATTTCATCTGCGCCATCAACATAAACATCTAAAATATCAACATTGTTTAAATCAAACACTTCAATACCATGGGCTTTTAAGCGTTTGCTTGATTCTTCAGAGCTAGAAACAGCACCTTCAATTTTGTTTTTTATTGTTGCTAAGGCATCAATGAAATGATTTACGGTTGAGCCTGTACCTACGCCGACAATAGTGTCATTTTCAATATATTCTAATGCTTTAATTGCTGCTGCTTTTTTCATCTCATCTTGAGTCATTAGTGTGCCTTAAAGAATATTATTTATGACTGGAGTTAATGGGATGGATTATAGCAGTAGCGTTTAAAAAAAACATTAAGTGTTATTGGGGAAATTTAGATTTTATAAACATTGTGTAAATATGAATACTTACCTACAAGAATAGTATTAAGTTGGGGAAATTGTTACCCCAATTAGTTGCATTCTATAGTGCGAGTTGGTGTGATTATTCTTGGTAGTGGGATATCCCAAACTTCATGAGGCACTTCTGTTATTTGTTGACAATCGTGAGCAATCCCAATAATCGAAGGACTATATTGTGCATCTTGGACATAATTCTCATACCAATTGGCTAAGGTTCTATCGTAATATCCTCCACCCATTCCAATCCTTGCTCCGGTACTGTCAAAGGCAACTAAAGGAGTAAAAATAATATCTAGTTGCTGGATCGGTTTGATATATCTAACATCTAACTTAGGTTCTTCAATGTTATATCGGTTAATAGCCATGATTGAGTTATTCTCATAACGTAAGAATAATAAATGTCCTTTTGAAAAAGGATGAACAACTGGTAAATAAATGTGTTTGTTTTGTTGCCAACACCAATGAATAAAGGGCTGAAGATCTAATTCACCGTTATTAGCCAAATATAAGGCAATGTGTTCAGCTTCTTTTACAACTATATCGTTTTGTAATCTTAGCAGTAATGCTTCGGCAGCTGTTTTTTGAAATGAGGCGGTAAGTGATTTTCTTTTGGTACGTAATACTTGTCTAATTGACGCTCTAGTGTTGTGTTCAGTAGGTATTAATAGAGGCTTGGTCATTATTTTACTCAATAGAAAATAAAGGTGGGTGTGTTGAAACCCCACCTAATGTTAATCAAGTGCTAATTAAGCATTACTAGTTGACGCGGTTGATGTAGTTGGGCTATTAGCTGGTTCATCATCTTCAGATAAGTTCTCCCAAAATCTTGATTTAAAACCTAACAATAAAATAACCAAACCAATACCAATACTAAATAAGCTAATTTGAATATACAGTGAAGGTATTTGTGAGACATTGCTTGGATCATAATTACCGGCTAATAAACCTGAGATGATATTTCCAATAGAGTAAGTTAAAACAAAAATGCCCATCATTTGTCCGGCAAAGCGTTTAGGAGACAATTTACTCACAGCGCTTAATGCAACAGGGCTTAAACATAACTCACCAACGGTATGTAAAAAGTAGGTTGCTACTAACCAATACGGGGCTACTTTCATTCCTGAAGCAGCATGTTGGGCAGCAAAGAACATAACAATAAAGCCACTTGCCATAATAATTAAACCAACAGCACATTTTATCCCATAAGATGGACTAACAAGCCTCTTTCCTAAGTTAATCCATAACGCGGCAAAGAAAGGAGATAACAAGACAATAAAGAATGCATTTAATGATTGGAACCATCCTGTGGGGATTTCAAATGTACCAACAATACGATCGGTATAATCGCGAGTAAATAAGTTCATGGAGGAGCCTGCTTGTTCAAAACCAGACCAAAAACAAGCGGAAGCGACACAAATAATTAATAGCGCGATTAATTTTTTCTTTTCCACAACCGATAATGAACTAAAGAAATAAATGGTCGCATAGTAAATTACGAAAATAGCAGAAAATGCGATAGCAACATATTGAGCGATGGTAACTGGTATTATGGTTAGCATACCTTGGAATATCAGGTAAGTGACTAATACTACAGTAGCTAAGAATCCGTAGATAATTGTCCAGCTAATTTTTTGTGCTTTTTTTGATAATGGATAAACTGGCTTTGCGCCTATGCCATTAAGATTTGGTGTGGTAATTTTGTATTGAATTAGCCCGGCAGCCATACCTATAGCGGCAGCACCAAATGCCCAATGCCAACCTTGATTCTCCATTAAATAACCACAAACACCATAACCGATCACTGAACCCATATTAATGCCCATATAATAAATGGCGTAGCCACTATCACGACGAATATCTTTATCGGAATATAACTGACCAACCATAGCACCAATATTTGGCTTTAATAAGCCTGTGCCTAACACGACAAAAATCAAACCAATAAAAAATGAGTAATCGCTAGGTATTGCTAATATGATATGGCCAATCATGATGATTATTCCGCCATACCATACTGCTTTTTGACCGCCTATTAACCTGTCGGCAATCCAACCACCAGGTAAGCCCATAAAATATACACAACCAGTATATAGACCATAAATTGCGGCTGCTGAGGCGACGGTTAAACCTAACCCTCCTTCTTGTAGAGTCGCGGTCATAAACAGAACGAGTAACATTCGCATACCGTAATAGCTCATGCGCTCCCACATTTCGGTAAAAAACAGTGTTTGAAGACCTTTGGGGTGGCCAAAAAAATCTTTAGTAGGTTGTGCTGACATAAAAAATCTCCGTAAAAGTCATTATATCGTGTGGGTTTTTATTATGGCTGACAGGTGTTTGCTCATAACGATATAGTGCTAAAATACATTAACAGACGAAAGTTATACCTTTGCTTGAGTGTAAAGGCAAGTTTGATTAGATAACAATATATTAACAATTTTATAATATGTAGAGAAATCTTTCCTTTTAAGGAAGGTTCTATCTCGAATTATCCATTAAACCTACTAATGGAATATTCACAACTCTCCCCAGAATATTTGTTAAACTTGTCAGAAAGTATGTCAAAAATCAGGCTCAGAACAATTGAACTATATTTCTAGTATGCTTACGGATGAAGCTTGAAATTTTGCCATACATCATCTTTTTTCTCAAAGCACACTCTGTCATGTAAACGACTTGCACGACCTTGCCAAAATTCTATATAGGTAGGTTTAACTCGCCAACCGCCCCAAAATTCTGGATGTGGCACTTCACCTTGCGCATATTTATCATTAAAATGTGCCATGCGCTCTTTTAGTTCATTGTCGTGTGCTAGCTTTTGGCTTTGTTTTGATGCCCAAGCACCTACTTGACTACCTCTATCACGGCTATGAAAATAATCAGCTGATTCTTGTTGTGTAACTTTTTCAATCGTACCTTCAATACGTACCTGCCTTTGTAATACATTCCAATGAAATAATAATGCTATTTTATTATTATCCATTAGTTCATGACTTTTTCGGCTACCGTAGTTAGTAAAAAACACAAAACCTTTTTCATCGAAATTCTTTAGTAACACCATACGTGAACTTGGTTGGCCACCACTGCTGCAACTACTAACAGACATAGCTTCAGGTAATAAAACGCCTGATTTGTTAGCATCATTAAACCACTGTGTAAAAAGGGTTAAAGGAGTAGCATCAGACGCTATTTCTGGTAAGGGCAAAGCGACTCCTTGACCAAATGTAAACAAGCATCGAAGTTTTTCTAATAAAGTCATAATTTAATTCAGAATAAAAGCATAAATACAGTTTATGATTTTATCAGAGTTTACTAAAATAAAACTAATCTAATGTTGATTTTATTCATACTATACCCATGCCACTTGAAGATGCAGGATTCAGCTGGAATTAGAAACGCCTTTGGGCAAGGCATTGATTGAAGAGAATGGTTGTTCCTTGTCGAAATCAATAACGTAGTATAAAGCGTTTCTAAACTAGCCCTTGGGGAAGACTGAGCAAATCATACTCTGCGTTGCATTTCTTTTTAAGGGAATAACCCTTAATAAAAAAAATGCGCCTTGATTATGAATCGCTCAGACTTCCTGAAACGAGCATCTTCAAGTAGCATGGGTATAACATTACCAATCATCTGAATCATCAAGTAACTCTTTTAACCTTTTTTTCTCCTTTAAATCATCGATACGCTTTCTAGCGATTAAGTTTTTCTGTGCTTGCTCTAGTTCCTTTTTCTCGGCAAGCTCACGAGATTCTATATCTGTTTCTTGATCAGTAGTTTCCTCGCCACCCTCAATGTCGTCTAAAAAGTCATCATCAATTGCCATTTGCTTTACTCTTAAATATTACCAGTAATAAATATCAACATAGGAAAAAAATAAAATATTTTCAATAAAACTTTATACTTTCTTTTATTGGTATGGTGCATATTGAGTTAACATGGATATATATAGAATTAATTATTTAAATAAAGTTAATATGCTAAATACCGAATTTTCTCGATGGTTTTATCACTTTCAACAACAAGCAACGGCATTAAATGAACGACGTTTAATTGTGCTTGTTGGTGAAGGTGAATGGGCACATTCCTTATTGCAAACAATTCATTCTTTTAATCATGATCAGAAAAATACCGTTGAAAAGTCGTGGTTGATTTATGGTGATAGTGAGTTAATTAATGCGAATGTTTCATCGCAGCGTTTTCGAGATAAGCTTGGAACTGAAAGTGATTTTGTTGTTTTTACTGAGCAAAAATTAACTATAGATGCTTTTGCTGCTCTATCAGGCACGCTTGTTGCTGGCGGTATATTATTTTTGTTAATCAATGATATAGCATTGATTAAACAAAGTAGTTTCTTTAAACGTTTATTCTTTTTACTTCAAGGCCATTGTGAACATGTAATACTTGAGCAGGCGGTGCTTACTTTTCCTGTGGCGAATAAAGTAAGCCAAGTGAGTGACAAACGCGTAATAAACTCAGAAAAATATTTAACAGCACAAGCGTTAACTTATGGTTGTATTACTCAAGAGCAAGTCATTGCTGTCGACGCTATAATTAAGGTTGTAAAAGGGAAAAACAAGAGGCCATTAGTGTTAACCGCTGACAGAGGAAGAGGTAAGTCAT
>Ga0209826_1003320_pt1 | contig 10204 bp, 9 predicted proteins | sample GOMGulsemesocosm_5_FD_184637 | JGI IMG/M metagenome (GOLD analysis project Ga0209826, IMG submission 184637) | Methane-oxidizing microbial communities from mesocosms in the Gulf of Mexico - GOM15C Gulf of Mexico (SPAdes) (version 2) | ecosystem: Environmental > Aquatic > Marine > Cold seeps...
ACAATATGCTCGATAAGCTGGCGGCGCTGGTAGAGCGCAGTCGCCAGCTGGAAAAGGAAGTTGATCAGCTCAAGGCCAAGGCTGCCAGCGCAGCGGGCTCGGATCTGGCAGCAGCAGCGCAACAGATTGGCGGTCGCACGGTGCTGGTTCAGCGGGTGGACGGTCAGGACGGTAAGGGGCTTATGGCGCTGGTAGACCAGCTGAAGAACAAGCTCGGTTCGGCGGCGATCCTGCTGGGCGGCGAGAGCGACGGCAAGGTCGTACTGGTCGCCGGTGTAACCAAGGATCTGGCCAGCCAGCTCAAGGCGGGTGACTGGATTCGTACCACGGCGCAGGCAGTCGGCGGCAAGGGCGGTGGGCGCCCGGACATGGCGCAGGGCGGTGGCACTGATGTCGCGGCGCTGGATCAGGCCCTCGTCGACGCCGTCAGCTGGGTCGGGCAGCAATAAGGGCAGCGCTCGGCTGAGCGCTGGTGCAATGGTCGGGGAACCGGCCTCTGGGTGAGGATAGACGTAGCAAAATGGCGCTTATTGTCCAGAAGTTTGGTGGTACCTCGGTCGGCAGCGTGGAGCGAATCCAGCAGGTCGCCGAGAAAATCAAGGGCTTCAAGGAGCGTGGCGACGATCTGGTTGTGGTGGTATCCGCCATGAGTGGTGAAACCAATCGTTTGATCGATCTGGCCAAACAGATTCAGGCTGATCCGGATCCGCGCGAGATGGACGTGATCGTTTCCACCGGTGAGCAGGTCACCATTGGTCTGTTGGCCATGGCGCTGAAGGCGATCGGTGTGGAAGCGGTCTCAATGACTGGCCCGCAGGTGCGTATCCTGACAGACAGTGCACACGGCAAGGCGCGTATCCAGCAGATTGATGATGCACGCATGCGTGCCGAGTTGGCTGCAGGTCGCGTTGTCATCGTTGCCGGTTTCCAGGGTGCAGATGAGACCGGTGCGATTACCACATTGGGGCGTGGCGGGTCCGATACCACCGGGGTTGCCCTGGCGGCTGCGCTCAAGGCCGATGAGTGTCAGATCTATACTGATGTAGACGGTGTCTACACGACCGATCCGCGGGTCGTAGAGTGCGCCCGGCGTCTGGATCGCATTACCTTTGAAGAGATGCTGGAAATGGCCAGCCTCGGATCGAAGGTTTTGCAGATTCGTTCGGTCGAGTTCGCCGGCAAGTACGCAGTGCCGCTTCGAGTGCTGCACAGTTTTAAAGAAGGCCCTGGCACCCTTATTACCCTTGAGGACAACGTATCAATGGAACAACCCGTCATCTCCGGTATTGCGTTCAATCGTGACGAAGCCAAGCTGACCATTCGCGGCGTGCCGGACACCCCCGGCGTCGCCTTCAAGATCCTCGGTCCGGTTAGCGCAGCTAATATCGAAGTCGACATGATCGTGCAGAACGTGTCGATGGATAACACCACGGACTTTACTTTTACCGTACATCGCAATGAGTTCCGTAAGGCAGAAGCTATCCTTAAGCAGGTGGCGGCTGAGATCGGCGCACGCGAAGTGGCGGCGGATGACAAGATCGCCAAGGTTTCCATCGTGGGTGTCGGCATGCGCTCGCACGCAGGTGTCGCCAGCAGCATGTTTGAGGCGCTGGCCAGGGAAGGAATCAACATCCAGATGATTTCGACCTCCGAGATCAAGGTCTCGGTCGTTATTGATGAGAAGTATCTTGAGCTGGCAGTTCGTTCGCTGCATACCGCGTTCGGGCTGGATGCTCCTGCCTCCAGTGATGCCTGACAGGTATTGCCGAGGATAGGCGGGCTGCCTGATACGGCCCGCTGCAAGGGCACGGTCTCTGGCTGCCGTGTCCGCCTGCGTTGCCTGCTGTCCGGGTTGCGTCAGGCTTTTAGCCGGTTTTTTGCAGAGCTGTGTCCTGATCATTAGCAAGGAGAAATGGAATGCTGATTCTGACTCGACGGGTCGGTGAGACCCTGATGGTAGGGGATGAAGTGACCGTGACTGTTCTGGGTGTCAAAGGCAACCAGGTACGTATCGGCGTCAATGCGCCTAAAGAAGTCGCGGTTCACCGCGAGGAAATTTACCAGCGCATCCAGAAAGAAAAGAACGAAGAACCAAATAACTAATTTTATTGAGTTTTTCGTTGCAATAATAAAATCGCGCGGGTAATATTCCCCGCGTGTTCGGAGAGGTGGCCGAGAGGCCGAAGGCGCTCCCCTGCTAAGGGAGTATACCTCAAAAGGGTATCGCGGGTTCGAATCCCGCCCTCTCCGCCATTTTATGAATTGCAGGCTTTGTCAGACGTTAGCTTTTGAATTCAAAAGAAAATATTTGACGATGTAGGAAAAGAGCCTATAATTCGCCCCCACACGCACTCGTAGCTCAGCTGGATAGAGTACTCGGCTACGAACCGAGCGGTCGGAGGTTCGAATCCTCCCGAGTGCGCCATATAAAGAACCCACTGATTTCAGTGGGTTTTTTTTCGTCTGTACATCGATGTTAGAGGTGACAAGGCGGAAAAAATGCGTATAATTCGCCCCCACAACGCACTCGTAGCTCAGCTGGATAGAGTACTCGGCTACGAACCGAGCGGTCGGAGGTTCGAATCCTCCCGAGTGCGCCATATAGAAGACCTGCTGCTTTCAGCAGGTTTTTTTATGTTAGCCGCCAACATGGCGGATGACATGCTAGAAAAAGCGCTTATAATGCGCCCCCTCAACGCACTCGTAGCTCAGCTGGATAGAGTACTCGGCTACGAACCGAGCGGTCGGAGGTTCGAATCCTCCCGAGTGCGCCATATAGAAAACCCACTGATTTCAGTGGGTTTTTTTTGCCGTCACGAAAGTAGAGCTGAGCTCGGGGACAAAGCCTGATAGGCTTTGTTTTCATATCGCTGTGGCCTCCTGCTGCCGGGAGGCGTCGATTGGTAAACGCCCGCTGCGGGCGGGTCAGGAAGCCTTGCCATGTCGGATATCAACAGAAAGTCGCCGGAAAGCCTGCAGGATCGCCTCGAGCAGGTGCAGGAGCTGTTGAGTCGTCATCGTCTGGTCGAGGATCTGGTGCACAAGCAGGAGGGGCAGCATCAGGAGTTGGTTGAGCATCTGGTTCACCAGCAGAACCTGGTCGAGCTGCAGCGCAAGCTTGATGAGCTGCACCCGGCAGACGTTGCCTATATTCTTGAGTCCTTGCCGCTGGATGAGCGTCTGGCCGTCTGGCAACTGGTCAAGGCCGAGCGCGATGGGGACATTCTGCTCGAGGTGTCCGACGCGGTTCGTGAAACCCTGATCGCCGACATGGATAGCCACGAGATCATCGCGGCTGCCAACACCCTTGATGCGGACGAATTGGCGGATCTGGCGCCTGACCTTCCGCGCGACGTTGTCCGTGAGCTGATGGACAGTCTGGATGCGCAGCAGCGCGATCGCCTGAAGTCGGCGCTGTCCTATGATGAGGATCAGGTCGGCGCGCTAATGGACTTCGACATGATCACCATCCGTGATGATGTCAGCCTGGAGGTGGTCAGCCGCTACCTGCGTCGGTTTGATGCGCTGCCAGACCATACCGACAAGTTGTTCGTAGTCGATACCGAAGGTCTGCTCAAGGGCGTGCTGCCGATCAAGAAGCTGCTGGTCAGTTCTCCGGATGCGCTGGTTGTCGACGTCATGTCTGATGATCCGGTGATCTTTGATCCGGCCGATGACGCCGGTGATGCGGCGCAGGCGTTCGAGCGCTATGATTTGGTCTCGGCGCCGGTGGTCGACAATCTCGGTCGGCTTTGTGGGCGTTTGACCATCGACGAGATGGTCGACTATATCCGGGAAGAGAGCGAAGCGGAGGTGCTCAATGCTGCCGGTCTGCGCGAAGAAGAAGATATCTTTGCATCGGTCTGGAAGTCGGTCCGTAACCGTTGGGCCTGGCTGGCGGTAAACCTCTGTACTGCGCTGATTGCCTCGCGTGTCATCGGTCTGTTCGAAAACGCCATTGAACAATTGGTTGCCCTCGCGGCGCTGATGCCTATTGTGGCGGGCATTGGCGGCAACTCGGGCAATCAGACCATCACCATGATTGTGCGCGGGATCGCCACCGGCCAGGTGCAGGTTGCGCATGGGCGTCGTCTTCTGCGCAAGGAGGCAGGCGTTGCCCTGATCAATGGCCTGTTCTGGGGTGTGGTGCTGGCTGCCATAGCTCTGCTGCTTTACGGCAGCGTGCCGCTGGCGGTTGTACTGATGGCTGCGATGACGCTGAACATGCTGCTGGCGGCTTGTATGGGGGTATTCATTCCCCTTATAAGGCTGCGCCTGGGCGGAGATCCCGCGCTGGGCTCCAGCGTACTGATTACCGCAATTACAGACAGCGGCGGCTTCTTTATCTTCCTCGGCCTTGCCACGGTCTTTCTGCTTTAGTGCAATTGTCTTTCTCTCCAGGGTGTGTCGCTTTGATTGCCTAAAATGTCACATCAGGATACATTAGGCCGTTTTTTCGTGTGGGAGGACTGTCGTGAGACAGCCTGATCTGCCAAGCACCCACTGACGTTATGCCAGCTATATAAGCAGCATGGATTAACCATGCCCAGAGTTGCGGGAGAGAAAATGGATTCTAATAACCTGGTTCTTGAAGGCGTTGAGCTGATGCTCCTCGGGATGGGGGCCGTCTTCAGTTTCCTTATTCTGCTGGTTGCCTGTACCAGCATCATGTCGGTCATTCTGTCGCGTTATTTCCCTGAAGCCTTGCCCGCGCCGAAGCCGGTGCGCAAGAAGGCGAGCGCTGCTCCAGCCAGTGTAGACCCCGATGTGGTTGCCGCCATTGGCGCTGCCATCAAGCAGCACCGTGCGCGTCAACGCTCCTGATTCATCCGTTTCGCGGTTTTCACCATTAAAAATCAAATAAAGGCCATGACACTATGACCGATACCAAAAAGCCTTTGGGCATTACTGATGTCATCCTGCGTGATGCACACCAATCCATCCTGGCGACCCGCATGCGCCTTGATGACATGCTGCCCATCGCTGGCAAGCTCGACCAGGTAGGCTTCTGGTCCGTTGAATCCTGGGGCGGCGCGACCTTCGATGCCTGTATCCGTTATCTGGGCGAAGATCCGTGGGAGCGTATTCGCGCCCTGAAAAAGGCCATGCCCAATACCCGTCAGCAAATGCTGCTGCGCGGTCAGAACCTGCTGGGCTACCGCCATTACGCTGACGACGTAGTCGAGAAGTTTGTTGAGCGCGCGGCCGTCAACGGCGTCGACGTGTTCCGTGTATTCGACGCGATGAACGATCCGCGTAACCTGGAGACGGCGCTCAAGGCCGTCAAGAAGCAGGGCAAGCACGCGCAAGGTACCATCTCCTACACCACCAGCCCGGTGCATACCCTGCAGATGTGGGTGGACCTGGCCAAGCAGATCGAAGATATGGGCGCCGACTCCATTGCCATCAAGGATATGGCCGGCATTCTGAACCCTTATGTTGCCTTTGACCTGGTCAGCCAGCTCAAGTCGACCCTGAGTATCCCGGTGCATATGCAGTGCCACGCCACTGCCGGTCTGTCGACTGCAGCGATCATGAAAGCAGCCGAGGCGGGTATTGATAACGTCGACTCTGCTATCTCCTCGATGTCCATGACCTACGGTCATTCGCCGACCGAGTCTGTGGTCGCAATTTTCCAGAATACCGAGCGTGATACCGGTCTGAACCTGGAGCTGCTGGAAGAAGTGGCCGCCTATTTCCGTGAAGTGCGGAAGAAGTACGCCAAGTTTGAAGGCAACCTGAAGGGCGTAGACTCCCGCATTCTGGTTGCTCAGGTGCCGGGCGGCATGCTGACCAACATGGAAAACCAGCTGAAGGAACAGGGCGCCAGCGACAAGTTTGACGCTGTTCTGGCTGAGATTCCGCGCGTGCGCGAAGACCTGGGCTTCATCCCGCTGGTAACACCGACCTCACAGATTGTTGGCACTCAGGCGGTCATCAACGTTCTGACCGGCGAGCGTTACAAGTCCATCACCAAGGAAACCGCAGGCGTGCTCAAGGGCGAGTACGGTGCAGCGCCGGCGCCGTTCAATGCCGAGCTGCAGGCTCGCGTTCTTGATGGTGCCGAAGCCATCACCTGCCGTCCGGCAGACCTGCTGGAAGCGGAAATGGACAAGCTGACTGCCGAGCTCAAGGGCCTGGCCAGCGAGAAGGGGATCAAGCTTGCCGAAAATGAAATCGACGACGTTCTGACCTACGCCCTGTTCCCGCAGATTGGTCTCAAGTTCCTGGAAAACCGCGGTAACCCGGATGCATTCGAGCCGGTACCGACCGGTAACGAGCTGCCGGCAGGCGCCAAGTCGGCGGGTCCTGAGGCCTACACCGTTAGCGTCAATGGCAAGGAATATGTTGTTCAGGTCACCGAGGGTGGCGATATTTCCGGTATCAAGCCGCTGGGCGATGCAGCTGCTCCTGCCGCTGCTACTGCTGCTGCACCCGCCGGCGACGGCGAGCCGCAGGGTGCGCCGCTGTCCGGAAACATCTTCAAGGTGCTGGTTGCTCCGGGCGATCAGATCGAAGAGGGTGACGTTGTGATGATCCTGGAAGCGATGATGGAAACCGAAGTGCGCGCCGTTCGCGGCGGCAGTGTGGTCTCCGTTAACGTCAAGGTTGGCGACGCAGTAGCCGTCGGCGACACGCTGCTGACCATCGGTTAAGGGGGAGATTAATGGATAAGCTCCTCCAACTGTGGCAGACCACGGGTATCTATCACATGGCCTGGGGTCAGGCAGTGATGATCGTGGTGTGCTTTGGTCTGATCTATCTTGCCATCCGCAAGGGTTTTGAGCCGCTGCTGCTGATTCCGATCGGCTTTGGCGGCATCCTGGCCAACCTGCCGGTCGCCAACATGGCCGAAGGTTCGGGCATCTTGCACATGATCTATGAAGTCGGTCTGCCGACCAGCGTGTTCCCGCTGCTGATCTTCATGGGTGTAGGTGCAATGACCGACTTTGGTCCGATGCTGGCCAATCCGCGCACGCTGCTGCTCGGTGCCGCTGCGCAGTTCGGGATCTTCGGCACCTTGCTGGGTGCGCTGGCACTGACTGCTGCAGGGATTCCCGGCTTCGAGTTCACTATGAAGGAAGCCGCATCCATCGCTATCATCGGTGGTGCGGACGGTCCGACCTCGATCTTCGTGACCTCGAAGCTCGCGCCAGATCTCCTGGGCCCGATTGCGGTTGCTGCCTACTCTTACATGGCGCTGGTCCCGCTGCTGCAACCCCCGATCATGCGCGCGCTGACCAGCCAGAAAGAGCGTGGCATTGTGATGACCCAGCTGCGTGTGGTGAGCAAGGCCGAGAAGATCATCTTCCCGCTGTTGCTGCTGATGCTGGTTGCCCTGCTGCTGCCCGATGCAGCGCCGCTGGTAGGCATGCTGTGCTTTGGTAACCTGATGCGAGAGTGTGGTGTGGTCGAGCGCCTGGCGGATACCAGCCGTAATGCGCTGATCAACATCGTTACCATCGCCTTGGGTCTGGCCGTTGGCTCCAAGCTGTCTGCGGAGTCCTTCCTGCAGCTCAAGACCCTTGGCATTCTGGTGCTGGGTATGGTCGCGTTCTGTGCGGGCACTGCGGCTGGCGTGTTGATGGCCAAGCTGCTGAACCTGTTCAGCAAGAATCCGATCAACCCGCTGATCGGTTCTGCCGGTGTGTCTGCGGTGCCAATGGCTGCCCGTGTATCCAACAAGGTAGGTCTGGAGACCAATCCGCAGAACTTCCTGTTGATGCATGCGATGGGTCCGAACCTGGCGGGTGTAATCGGCTCTGCGGTTGCGGCAGGTATTCTGCTCAACTTTGTTGGCTGATCGCTGCTTTGGCTGGAAATAAAAAACCCGCTCATTGAGCGGGTTTTTTGTTGGCGCTTGCTGCGCTGAATCAGACGTGCGCAGAGGCCAGGACTGTAATCAGGCCTGTTCGTTGGCCAACAGCGCCAGCAAGGCGTTTTGCTGGCGTCGGCTCATGTCTCGGAAGTGCGTCAGCAGCTCGCGTTCGTGCTGGCTGAGGCCTTCCGTATCCTGTGCGTTGAGCATCTTGCGCGAGGGCTGGTTTTGTTCAGGGAGCGTCGGCAGATCCAGCAGGCTGTGTTCCAGTCGCGCAATGATCTCCGAGTTCATGCTGCGGTGATGTTGCTTGGCGACATCTGCAATGCGGTCACGCATTCCCTGGGGTAGACGAACCACGAACTTGTCGGCGGTTCGGCTGGTGTACTGTTGGGTAGCTGTTTTCATGGGGCAATGATAATCGCTTGGCTGAAAAAATCGATGCTGGCCAAGTGCCGCAGATCAATGCGGAAAAGCGCGGCCAGGGCCATGGGTTGTCCGAATACAATCGTTATAGACAACATTTTTTCTATTGGTGCCCTAGTAGACCTTTTTTTTGCGTTTCAGGCTATAGGGTGACAAAAAAATGTCTATGAAATGTGACGGGTTTACGACGAATGGCACTATGCTATTGCTTCGGTTTTGCCAGCGTTGCGCTGGAAATGCCAGGTATGCTTCAGGTAATATCTCGAACTCTCGATTAAATTCAACAGGTTGTGGCATCACCTGCGACGTATTTGCGCTTGTAGCTCAGCTGGATAGAGCAACCGCCTCCTAAGCGGTAGGTCCCCGGTTCGAATCCGGGCTCGCGCACCATCTTCCTTTCCCCTGATTGCTGCCTGGCCCGGTCCGCGATCCGGCGGCTCGGGAACCCTGCCTTTGCCGATGGGTCGACTATTCTGCGTTTAGCTGGCATTGTTGCCGGCTAGTTATCTCCAGGGATTGTAACGGGAGCCTGCATGCCTCGCGCACTGACCGCCTTTTCTTCACTGTATTTCGCCACTTTGCTGATGCTGCTTGGCAGCGGTTTGCTGAGTACCTACCTGGGCCTGACGCTGGCAGCCAATGGCGTCAGCGAACTGTGGATCGGTTTGTTGATGACGGGCTATTACGGCGGCCTGGTGATGGGGGCTTCGGTTGGTCACCGTCTAATCGCCCGGGTTGGTCATATTCGCGCCTTTGTTGCCGGTGCCGGGCTGGTGACGGCGTCGGTACTGTGCCACGCGCTGTTTGACAATGTGATTGTGTGGCTTGGGCTGCGGGTGCTGGTGGGCATGGCCATGATGTGCCAGTTCATGGTGTTGGAAAGCTGGCTGAACGAGCAGTCCGAGTCGCATCAGCGGGGCATGGTATTCGCCAGCTATATGGTGGTGACTTACCTTGGTCTGGTGCTGGGGCAAGTGGTTTTCGCCATCAAGCCGGAGCTTTCGCTGGATCATCTGCTGTATGTCGCCATGTGCTTTTCGCTCTGTCTGGTGCCTGTCGCTACCACCCGGCAGATCCACCCTGCACCGCTGCGCCCTGCGCCGTTGAAGGCGAGGTTGTTTCTGCAGCGTATTCCTCAGGCGCTGACCACTATCGGTGTCGCGGGGCTGATGATGGGGGCGTTTTACGGTATGGCGCCTGTATACGCCAAGTCTATGGGGCTGCCGACATCGGAAATTGGTATGTTCATGGCGGTGACCATTTGTGCCGGGCTGGCGGCGCAATGGCCTGCCGGCTGGCTGTCCGATCGGATTGATCGCAGCCAGTTGATTCAGGTGAGTGCGATGGTGCTGACCGCAGTGTCGGTGGTCATGGCGATTGGTCTGATGCCGGCCGGCGGTCTGATTTTCATGACGGCGATATTCGGCCTGATGGTGTTTACCCTGTATCCCATGGCTGTGGCGCTGGCCAATGACCATGTTGAGCCGGATGATCGGGTGCCGCTGTCGGCGATGTTGCTGGTGACCTTTGGTCTGGGTGCGAGCGTGGGGCCGCTGGTCAGTTCAGGGCTTATGAAGTGGTTGGGCCCCGGTATGCTTTACGTATTTATGGCTGCCTGCAGTGCCATTCTGGTCTTCAGGGTGCGGTCTGCCGCAGTCACCGGCGATCATCTCGTGGAGGCCGCGCCGCTGCAGTTCATGCCGGCGGCCGGCAACCTTGCCAGCTCCCCATTGTCAGCCGCAATTGATCCCCGGGTGGAGGAGAGTGCGGTAATCGAGCAGATGCAGGACGAGGTGGTGGTCGAGGAGTCTGCGGCAGCAGACTCCGGGCTCGACGCTGATCAGGATGATCATCGACCTGGCTAGAACAGGTCTTCCTTCTCGAGACGCCGCGCTTCGCGCTGAAGATAGTTGACGAAGCGGTCGATGCTGCGCTGGGCCTGCGCGGATTGCAGCTTGA
>Ga0209826_1003323_pt1 | contig 10203 bp, 8 predicted proteins | sample GOMGulsemesocosm_5_FD_184637 | JGI IMG/M metagenome (GOLD analysis project Ga0209826, IMG submission 184637) | Methane-oxidizing microbial communities from mesocosms in the Gulf of Mexico - GOM15C Gulf of Mexico (SPAdes) (version 2) | ecosystem: Environmental > Aquatic > Marine > Cold seeps...
GCGAATGTTTTTGAAATGCCTTTAGACCTTGGCTTTAATGCGACATGGTTAGATAAAATCATTAAAGAAAATGATGGCCGTGAAGAATTAGTGGGTAAGCGTTGGGTTCGCACCTCTCGTTGGAAAGTAAATGCTGATGCAACGTATCATGTGACACCACAGTTTGATACTAGCCTAAGTGTTAATTACCGAGGCCCTCAATTTGCTAGTGAAGATAATAGTGACGAAGTTGACGGTGTTTATGGTTCATCAGACGAATACTTATTGGTCAATCTTAAAGGGCAATACACACAGCCTTTAAAGAATGGTGCAACATTGAAGCTTTCAGCCGGAATTGATAACCTATTAAACGAAGATTATTACGATCACCACCCATACCCGCAAAGAACCTTCTTTACGAGTGTGAGTTTAGATATCTAAGCTCTTTCGTTATAACGTAGTTATCAGCTCGCTCGTTTTAAACGGGCGGGCTTTTCTGCTATTAACCCATACTAAAAACCACCTTTTAATATGAATAAAAAAATACCTTTTACTCTCGCTCTACTATTCACCGCCTCTATTACTTTTGCAGCAGAGCACGCGACACATGGTGTGCTAAAAAGTACAAAACATTCCGTAAAGAGCAAACCCCATAAAAGGATGAGCCGCCCTAAAATAAGCGGTGTTTTTAGTGTTGATTTAATTTCAAATAATGGCCGAGTACATCTATTAACGGGCACACAGCAAGATGGAAAAAAATCACTTTCATACAGTTATTCCGATGATGGTGGGCAGCACTGGTCAAACGATAATAAGATATTAAACAATGATGATTTGGCAATCAGAGCATCACGAGGCAACGATGCACAAATTACCGTTCAAGACAACACGGTTGTTGTCACATGGACGAAGTTTGACCCAACAGTCCGCTTTAACTCCGGCCCCATGCAAGCCGCGCGCTCTACAGATGGGGGTAAAAGCTGGGTAACAAGCGCAACACCCCCTGACTGGGAAAAAGGCCCGCATGGCTTTGCTGACCTAACATCGGATAATCAATTTATGCATGCTGTTTGGTTAGATAGCCGCCCTCTCAATAATGAGAAAAAAGGTCGCCAAGGTGTTCGATATGCTCGCTCTAGCGATGGTGGTTTAAGTTGGCAAAAAAATCTGTCCGTCGATAATTATTCTTGTTCATGTTGCTGGAATACCATAACAACGGATGGCAAAGAAAATGCCTATATTCTCTATCGAGATAAAAACCCGTCAGATCTTTCTATAGGGCTAATCAATAAGCAGCAAGAGTGGCAATACCTCAGCCATGTTGGTGAGTTTAACTGGCAGTTTGATGGCTGCCCTCATATTGGTGGTGGATTAGCTTTCCAAACTATTATAGATAAAAAACGATTACACTCGATTGTTGGTACAGGTCACCCTGAGCACTTAGGAGTCTATTATTTACAGTCGGATGATTCGGGTAAAAGCTGGTCAACCGCTAAACAGCTAGGTAATGAGTCAGCCATTCATGCTGATATTGCCGCGCATGGTAATGGCCGTGTTATCGCCGTGTGGGACATGATGGGGGAAGCTGGCTTAGCCATTTTCTTTGCCGAGTCAAAAGACTATGGAAAGAATTGGTCAACCGCACAGCAACTTTCAGCCATAGAGATGCGAGCTAGTCACCCGCGTATTGTTAAAACAGCACAAGGTTTCTTAGCCGCATGGACGCAAAGTGATGGCAAACAGCAGCAATTAATAACCAAGGGCTTATAGATATGTTGAGCTTAAAGCGAGGCGCATTACTGGGTTTATTACTATTTGCATCAATCCCCTTAAAAGCAGAACCACTCGTTATTCACCCTTTTGTTAAAGGCTCATTTGCTGAGATTAAACAGCAATATAGTAAGCAGCCTTTTGTACTTATATTTTGGTCTGAAACTTGTTCTTATTGCATGAAAGAACTGGCCATGTTCGGTGAAATTCAGAAAAAACACCCGACTCTAGAGCTCATTATTGTTGCAACTGATCCTTTCTTAGATGAATCACTCGTTCACGAAATGATTGAACGTAGTCAATTATCGTTAAAACAAACATGGGTTTTTGCTGAGCAATTTCCTGAACGAATTTATGCCGATGTGAATAAACGTTGGCGTGGAGAACTTCCCGTGACTCATTTCTTTGATCGTAATAATAAAGAAGTGCGCCACTTAGGTATTGTTAAGCAAGAAGCGCTAGAACGTTGGGTTACTATTCAATTGAAAAAATAAAAATCACCACAGAGCTATTTTTGTTTTTTTGAGTAAAAGCCCTAGCTTATTTTATTTAGCAAATCCCTGAAGGTGCTATGCATCAAATGTAAGTTAGCATTACAGTCACAGCCCGAATTTCTCAACCATAAGTCATTAGCCTAACCCTGTTGAATAACGCATTGCGTAAAAAAAACAAACTTTAGTTAGGTTACTTATCGTAGTACACTAAAAACACGAGTAGTTAGCGTGCTTATTGCCCATAAAAGCTCCCTGCTTCCTCTGTTTTCCCCTCATTGGCGAAATCACTCAGCCACTCTTTGGTTCCAAAACGTAACGAGATAAAACCATGCAGCACACCAGCCAAACAGCACAATTTATGATTCGTAACTCTTTATGGCGGAACGCGAGCAAAGTTGCCGTTGTGATTGAAGGTAAATCCTATACCTATAATGAGCTGGATAACTTGTCTAGCCACCTTGCCTCACATTTAGCGAGTAACGGCATTAAAAAACAAGACAGTGTCGCTATTTTATTACGCAACTGTATCGAATATGTGGTGACTGATTTAGCGATCATGAAACTTGGCGCGGTAAAAGTACCACTCAATGAAATGCTGAGCAAAAGTGATGTTGCTTACATGATTAAGCATTCAACAGCGAAAGCCATAATTCTGCATAGCTCCCTTCTTAATAAACTAGACGAAGATGAGCTAACAAGCTCAGGCCTTAAACACCGAGTTGAGGTCGATGATAAAGAGGCTGGCGTTGCCACTCACCATAACGCATGGTCTCAGCTCTTCTCAAGCAAGCTAATGAGCTTTGAATGGCAGGATATTTGCCCTGAAGATACCGCCTTAATTATGTACACAGGCGGCACAACCGGTCGCCCAAAAGGTGTTGTGCATACTCATGGTGCAATGATGATTAATGGGCTGACGCATATTATCCACGGTGAAGTGAGCTGTGATGAAAAGCTCTTATTAATTAGCCCGCTCCCCCACTCTGCAGGATTCTTTTTACAAACCGCCTTATTTCAAGGTGCGACAGCGTATATACAGACTAAATTTGACCCCGAAGAGGCATTAAAAACCATCAGTGACAACGATATTAGTTGGACCTTTATGGTGCCGACTATGATTTATCGAATCCTAGATGCGTACGACCCAAGTCAGCATAAAATTGAATGCTTACAAACCCTAGTTTATGGCGCAGCGCCTATTACTAACGTACGTTTACGTGAAGTATTAGATAAATTTGGCCCCGTTTTATTACAATTATTTGGTCAAAGTGAAATTCCTAATTTTGCCACCAAATTATCTAAAGCTGACCATCTTAACGAGAAGTTTATCGGCTCTTGCGGGCAACCCATTATTACCGCCGATGTACGCATCGGTGATGATAACGGAGATCAGCTAGCCTTTGGCGAAGTCGGGGAAATTATGGTTAGATCCCCCTATACGCTGAGTTCATATTACAACGCACCCGATAAAACCGAGGAGGTTTATCAAGATGAATGGGTAAAAACAGGAGATGTTGGTTATCAACTAGAAACAGGGCATGTGTTTATTGTTGATCGCTCAAAAGACATGATTATTTCCGGTGGGATGAACGTCTATTCATCGGAAGTTGAAAATGTTGTACAACAGTTCCCCGGCGTGAAACAAGTCATGGTGATAGGAATACCTCATAAAGATTGGGGCGAAGCAGTCTGTGCGGCAATTGTCCCTGAAGCTGAAGGACTTGATGAAAAAGCACTTATCAATTTCTGTAAAGACAAACTTGCCGCTTACAAAGTGCCTAAAACAATTGATATCGTAGAGGCCATTCCGCTAACAGCTTATGGCAAGCCTGATAAAAAAGCGCTTCGAGTCAAATACTGGGGTGAACAAACTCGGCAGGTGAATTAAGCTCAGCCGCCTTATCGTTTTTGCTTTGCCTCTAAAGTTAAATATGCTGAAACTTCATAACAAACTAAGGTACTTTAGCCCCAGTATTTCCTAATAGAGTTCGCTTATAAAGTAATAATTTGTAACACTAAAATAGTGATAATACTTTAATATTCACCGGCAACCAGTTGATATTAAATTGATTGTAACTCCTTAATAAGGAGTTAATACGCCCCTTCACCAACATAAGGGTTCGTTTTACGCTCTTGTCCAAACGTCCCCATTGGTCCATGCCCTGAGATAAAGCGCACATCATCACCCAATGGAAATAAGTTTTCTTTAATCGACTTAAATAAAGTGGCTTGGTCACCGCGTGGAAAGTCTGTTCGACCAATTGATCCGCAAAATAATACATCGCCAACTTGGGCTAATTTTGATTCGCGGTGAAAAAATACAACATGCCCTGGGGTATGTCCTGGGCAAAAATAGACTTCCAGTTCAATATTTCCAAAGTGCACAGTATCACCTTGGTTTAACCAGCGGTTCGGTGTAAAAACAGTCGCCTCGGTAAAACCAAAACGTACGACTTGTTCGGGGATTTGGTCAATCCAGAATTGATCTTCTTTTTGAGGGCCTTCAATCGGCACAGAGAAATGATCGGCAATCGTTTGAGTTGCTCCAGCATGATCAATATGCGCATGGGTAATAAGCACTTTTTCTAAAATTAATTTATTGTCTTCAATACCCTGAATAATACGCTCAACATCTCCACCGGGATCAATCACTGCAGCTTTCATCGTTTCATCGCACCAAAATAAGGTGCAGTTTTGTTCGAAAGGAGTAACGGGGATTATTTGATACTGCAACATAATGAAGTCTCTGAATGTGAAGTCGTATAGCGGGTTCCAATTATATCAGACACACTTGGTGATGAGACTTACGAGCAGTTTTTAGTTGGTACTCATAAACACTTAGGCTTGCTCATCAATCGTTTTTTCACTCGTCGTATCTTTACTTAATTGTGCATCAAGCAATTTCAAATCACGTAACTCGACAGTAGCCTGTTGTTCTAAAGCATAAGCACTTGCTGCGACCGCTCTATCTTGCGCAGAAGGGTCCATTGGTGCTTGCGCTGCACGCTGAATTTGCCGCGCTTTGAGTATTGTCGCTTGTGGGTCGCCTGCTACTTTTGAGGTATCAATCGACACTTCACCAGCCACCGCATACTGCTGACCATCAACCCCTCGTTGAGTGGTAAAACTCGCACCACTTCTTACCAAACCAGCAGAAGCATTAACATGAGCTTGTTCATGCGCTCGTACACGTTTATCTATCGCTTGTAACTTACGCAAATCATTAAGCTGTTGTGTGCTTAATGTTTCCTGCGCCTTATTGTCAGCTCGAGCAACCTCGTCCGAATTATTGCGCTCAGATGCAGTCTGTTTTTGGAAGCTAGCCGGTAAACCAAGCTGACCAGCGTTTATTGTCACTGAATTCAATATCACGATCCCTTGTTTAATTGTTTGACTCAATCTAGCTAGAAAAGGTCAATATTTCTTCTGATATGGTTATTATTCTAGCGGTTTAAATCTTTAGCAAACCTTGCACTCATAAAACCACTGGTAAGCATCACCAAGGCCCTACAAACTACTAAAATTATATTAACGTAAAACAAGAGCAGCAATTCGTTTAATATGGCTCAATAAAATGAATAGTACAGCGCGATGAGTGAGCCAATTCAAAATATCCCTTTCAATAATTTAGCACTGGTTTTTATTCCAGTTGTGGTGGTCATTCTAATTTTATGGAAATGGAAGCTTCCTTATAAAAGCTCTTTATATGGTATGTCTAGAATGCTTGTTCAGTTGTTATTGATTGGCTATGCCTTGGTGTTCATTTTTGAAAATGATGATGCTTTTGTTGTTAGCTCAGTGCTTTGCATCATGCTATTGACTGCCAGCTGGATAGCTTTACGCAGCCTATCAATCCCACGGCGGAGTGTGTATCTCAAGTCACTTTGCGCCATCTCTTTGGCTAGCCTTATGATTTTATTACTCGTTAGCCAAGGTGTGCTCGAATTACACCCATGGTATTCAGCTGATAAAATAATACCACTTGCCGGAATGCTTTTTGCCAGCTCAATGAATAGCGTTAGCCTTGCTGGTGAGCGCCTAGAAGCTGAAATATCTAGGCAGGCCAGTTTTGAAGAAGCACGCATTATTGCATTTAAGGCATCACTTATACCCATCACAAATTCTTTATTTGCGGTTGGGCTGGTATCACTTCCGGGGATGATGACTGGGCAAATTTTATCGGGTGTTTCACCCTTTATAGCCGCTAGATATCAAATAATGGTGATGTGTATGCTATTTGGCTCAGCGGGGATATCATCGGCTCTGTTTCTCACTTTATTACGCTCAAATTTCAAAATAACAAGAGCTGCAAAAGAAACGCCTTCAAACAAGGTTAAAATTCTTTAGTATCAATATTTATCTGATACATTGTGACTAAGCTTTGCATGCCATTTAAACTATTTATTGACCTGTTCGCACAACACTCTGAACGATGGTGTGTATCACAAAAACCATTAACATCATCCAACAAGGACGGCCTTTCACTATGCTAAACAAAACCACTCTATTTTCCTCAGCCGCTTTACTCACCTTTGCTATGCACGGTAGTGCGAATGCTGGGTGGCAAGACCTATTAAATGAAACAGCCACTGAGCTATTAAACAACAAGACGGTTGTTCAAACCTCTGGCACATTACTCAATAACAATGAGGTGGCGAATGGTTTAAAAGAAGCGCTCGCAACAGGCGTAGAGTCAGCGATTAAATCCCTTGGGAAAGAAGGCGGTTTTATGGGGAATAATCTTGTTGAAATACCTCTTCCAGACTCATTAAAAATGATTGAGGAAACAACTAGGCAGCTTGGGCAAGGACAGTATGCCGATCAGTTTATTAACACGATGAACCATGCCGCTGAAAGTGCTGTTCCAGAAGCTGCCGAATTACTGGCTATGGCTATTCGACAAATGTCTGTTGAAGATGCCGCTAGTATTCTCAATGGCCCTAACGATGCAGCGACACAATACTTCCGAAAAGTTTCAGGGGCACAATTGGCGGAAAAGTTTAAGCCAATAATTCAACAAGCGACCAATGAATTTGGAGTTACTTTGGCTTATAAGCAGCTCGTTTCTCAAGCAACACCGATGTTAAACAGTTCACCATTGGCAAGCTTTGTAACAAATGATGCACTGGATATCGACCAGTATGTTACTAATAAAACCCTTGATGGGCTGTTTAAGTATATCGCTTTGGAAGAAAATAATATTCGTGAAAACCCAGCTGCTAGAACGACAGATCTACTAAAGAAAGTTTTTCTATGAATGAGTAAGCTTGAGCTTAGTTAACCAGTCAATATAATAAACTACCGCTTGTTAAGTGGTTAGCTAAACAACTCTTCTTGGCCTGAAAAGTCGTTATCTTGGATATCCATATAATCCCCTGGTTTACTCATCTCCCGCTTTATATGGCATAACGATGGGTAATACGAATGAGACTTATATTTAATGAGTAAGGCATCTATCCCCTGCCGAGTATAAGCCATAGTTCGCCCCTGCAATCTAACGATAGCAATTGGGCCTTCTTCCCCGTAATACCTCAATGCTTCTAGTGTGTACAAACAAATTTCCGTGTTAAAGCGCGAGGGCTGATAATAGCAGAAACGGGCTTCCAAAGAAGCCCGTTTTAACGGATTATTGTTTATATGGCTACCACTGCAGGCAGCCGAATTAGCACCTTATATTCGTGTTGCCTGACGGCAATCCTGTAATGTGCTTAAGTCTTCAAGGCTAGAGGTATCGCTATTCGTATCACCTTGCTCAACGATTTCAATCAATAAGCGACGAACGGTTTTCCCTGTTCTTGTTTTAGGTAATGCTTTCGTTACATAAACAGCCTCTAAGCGTGCAATACCACCCAGTGCTTCTTGCACTCGCGCCTTAAGCTCTCCGGCAACTGTCACTTCATCAGAACCTGCTGCTAAGCTAACAAACGCAATAGGCACTAAACCTTTAATGTCATCATTAACACCCATCACCGCAGCTTCATTAACCGCAGGGTGCGAAGTAATTGCAGACTCAATTTCAACGGTGCTTAACCTGTGTCCTGCAACATTAATTACATCATCGGAGCGACCTAGTACCCAAATATGTCCATCATTGTCTTTAACGCCTTCATCTGAACACCAGTATGTACCTGGAAGCTGCGAAAAGTATGATTCAATATAACGATCATGGTCTTTCCAAATTGTTCTTGCCATTGAAGGTAACGGGTACGTTAAAACAAAGTGTCCTCGAACGCCAACAGGAACTTCTTGACCTTCATCATCAACAATAATGCCACGGTACCCAGGTACGGGGCTACCACAAGATCCTGCTTTTGTCGTATCAACGCCAGCAATAGGGTATGTCCATGTTGAGCCTGTTTCTGTTTGCCCATAAGCATTGACCACAGGTACACCCTGCCCTAGTTTTTCACGCGCCCAGTGGTAACTGCTAGCATCTAAGGGTTCACCCTGTACGCTCATCACTTCAAGTGCAGGTAATGGGTATTTAGCGGCTAAATCATCGCCGAACGTTCGTAACATACGGATAAGTGTTGGTGCTGTAATGATTTTTTTAACATCATACTTTTCAGCAATTTGATAAAAACGTTCGTTACTTGGGTAATCAGGTGAGCCTTCATAACAAACCTGGGTTGTACCTGCCGCTAAACCACCAATCAGTGATTGAATGGGGAATGTTAACCAACCAACATCGGTCGCGCACCAGCAAACATCACCAGGATCAGCACCTAATTGCCAAAATACATTCGCCCAAGCGCCCATCATAAAGCCAGCAACACTATGAACCACACCTTTAGGCTTAGAGGTTGTACCACTGGTAAATACTAAAAACGATGGCTCATTGGCTTCCATCGGCACACATTCACATTGATTAGATTGCTCATCGAGTAGTGTACGGTAATCTAACTCACCTTCTTCAAGCACAGGTTGCTCACCTGAACGATCAAACACCAATGTGTTTTGTACGCTAGGACAATCCCCTTTTGCATCACGCCATGTTGATAGTAGATTGACATCTTTACCACGACGGTAACTTTTATTAGCAATGACAATCACTTTAGGTTCAGCTGTTTCTAGACGAGAAACAATGGCATCGGCAGGAAAGCCTGAGAACAAAATAGTATGAATAGCCCCTATACGGTTACAGGCATGAGCTACAACAAAGGCTTCAGGCAAGTTTTGCATATACAAAGCAACAACATCACCTTTTTCTACACCCAGTGATTTCAGTGCATTAGCGCAACGAGACACTTCATCACGTAGTTCTAAATAGGTTAATTGACGAGACTCATCAACCGGTTCGCCTTCCCAGATAATAGCCGCTTTATTCGCTAGTTTGGGATTTTCAGCATGACGATCAACACAGTTATCAGCGACATTCATGTAACCACCGCTGAAGAATTTAAAGTCAGGGAAATCACCTTCACGTAATGTTTTCCATGGCGTCATCCAACGGAACTGTTCAGACGCCCATTGCCAGTATTTATCGGGTGATTCGGCATCTAATGCCCTCGCCATCTCAGCTAGCTCCTGGCGTTCTTTATTCAGCCATTTTTCTGGTAATGGGTCTAATGGAGTGTCCATTAATGTTTGTAGTGGGTTTGGCTTACTCATTGCTTCTCCTAATCTTTATAGCTTTATATTTATTATTAGATATTTATTGCCGTATATAAAAAAGCCCCTGCATCAGGGTTGATGCAGGGGCTTAGTCTTACTTATTTTGTAGGGAAATCTTGCCTACTTTTTCACGAGAAATAATCGTTTTCATAATTTGTGCAGTACCATCACCAATTTGCAGCCCCATCACATCCAACATACGTTGTTGTATTGGTAAATCAGTCGTATAGCCATAGTGACCGTTCAACAATAAGCAATTTTGAATAATGTCTGTTGAGTACTTCGGTGCCATCCACTTCAGGATCGCAGCTTCGCTGGTATGGTCATGACCGCCATCACGTAATTT
>Ga0209826_1003324_pt1 | contig 10200 bp, 8 predicted proteins | sample GOMGulsemesocosm_5_FD_184637 | JGI IMG/M metagenome (GOLD analysis project Ga0209826, IMG submission 184637) | Methane-oxidizing microbial communities from mesocosms in the Gulf of Mexico - GOM15C Gulf of Mexico (SPAdes) (version 2) | ecosystem: Environmental > Aquatic > Marine > Cold seeps...
CATTAAACAAAAAAAATTAGAAAAACGTGTTTTAGCTATCGAGCATAAAAATTTATAACACATATAAGCCGTAATGGTAGCGAAGTTGAGCAATTAGGATTGAGTCGTTTTGTTGCTTATAAACAATTCTATGTTCATCATTTATGCGACGAGACCAATATCCTGACAGTCCATGTTTTAGAGGTTCAGGCTTTCCAATACCTTCATTGGGAATTCTTTGAATATCTTTAATTAGCAAGTTAATACGTTTTAGTATTTTTTTGTCTGTGGTTTGCCAATAAAGGTATTGTTCCCAAGCTTTAGTTGAGAACGTTAGTTTCATTCTATAAGCTCTTTTTCTGTTCCGTTACCAGCTTCAAGTTCGGCGATAGATTCTAAAAGATCTCTAGCATTTGCCGGTGATCTGAGTAAATATGTAGTTTCCTGCATTGCGTTGTAGTCTTCTAAAGACATCATAACAACAGGGTCTTCACTTTTACGGGTAATAATTATTGGGGCGTGGTCGTTACAAACATGCGCCATTGTGCTTGCTAAGTTTGCTCTAGCTGAGGTATAACTTATTGCATCCATGTTATTCTCCAAAATGGTCATGTACGTTAATTGGTACAGTGTAGCGTGGTAGCACATATCAAGTCAATCAAGCAGGAAAATTTACAGCTGGCTGTTTTCACTGCGTTTAACATTTTAGCTAGCTATTATCAGCCCCTTATTGGGGCTACATGGTAACAATCATAGCAAGGAGTAAATATGAGAATTCAGGCAGATGTAGGGACGATCGATATATTAGGTCATTTAATACTTTGGTTTATTTTAATATTAATAACATTCGGTATTGGTGCGTTCTTTTTCCCTTATTCATTCTCTAAATTCATACTTAATCGTTCACAATTAATCGATGAAAGTGGCAGTCCTAGACAGATGATATGCCACACCGACATGTTCGGAAATATTGGTCACGTAATTCTTTGGATTATAATTTCTATCATTACTTTCGGCTTAGGTTATGCGTTCTATTTTTACAAAGTCTGGAATTACTCTTTAAATAACACCACTATTGAGTAATTTGTTACGCTACAAGCATTTTAAGCGGGATTAAAACTCGTATCGGTATAGCAAATAGTTGGGCAAGTGAAATGAACCAAAACTCAAAACGTTATGGGATCAATGGAGTAGTTAACGTTCAAGTCATACCTGGAATTGGCCATAGTTCTTCTAAGCTAACTCCCTATTGTGCCAATACTCTGTTTGGTGGCTCAGGTACATAACAAGAGACTATGGCGACAATAGTTAATTTTTACTGTTGTCGCATCCCACATCACACCTTCTCTTACCATTGAATTTAAGATCACAATCATCTTTCTAGCACAGGCAATAATCGCTACTTTTTTGGGTTTTCCAGCAGCGACTAATCGCTGATGGGTTGTTTTGAAAATAGGATTACATTGCATAGCTGACATCATCGCTATGTATAAAACCGTTCGAACTTGATGACAGCCTCCTTGAGTTTTTCGCTTAGAAGCCAACCTAACCTGATGGCAGGTAATATCAAACATTTCCCGTAATCAAAAAATCATTGTAACTTTATTGTAATTCAATGGTTGAATTTTCTCATATCATGACGCGTTTCTCATTCGTTATGAAAATCCATAAACAAAAAACCAAAATCTGACATTGATTCAATATGTCAGTGAATTGATTGGTTCGGTCAATTTTTTAATGTTTTTTCATCTTATAGTGTGATTACCTTTATTTTATTAGAAGACTCACCTATGACTGACGCTTATATTTTTGACGCAATTCGAACCCCACGAGGGCGTGGTAAATCAACCGGCGCTTTACATGAAGTAAAGCCAATTACGTTATTATCCAATTTATTAAAAACTTTAGAGCAGCGTAATAAGCTAGACACCCAACATGTTGATGACATTGTTATGGGTTGTGTTACCGCGGTTGGTGATCAAGGGGCTGATATTGCTAAAACGGCTGCCATTGCCGCAGGTTGGAGTGATAATTTGGGTGGTGTTACCATCAACCGTTTTTGTGCCTCTGGTTTAGAAGCGGTCAATCTTGCCGCCATGAAAGTTCGCTCGGGTTGGGAGCATTTAGTGGTTGCTGGTGGTGTTGAATCTATGTCGCGTGAAGCAATGGGTTCAGATGGCGGCGCGTGGGCACTTGATCCGCAAACCAATGTTAATACCTCTTTTCTGCCACAAGGCATTGGCGCCGACTTAATCGCTACGTTAGGCGGCTTTAGTCGTGAAGATGTTGATGCTTTTTCGGTGAAATCACATCAAAAAGCGGCGGCGGCATGGCAGCGTGGCGCATTTGCTAACTCGGTTATTCCCGTAGTCGATCAAAACGGCTTTGAGATTTTAGCCACCGATCAATTAATTCGTCCCGAGTCTACTGTTGAAAGTTTAAGTCAATTAAAACCTTCATTTAAACAAATGGGTGAGATGGGCTTTGATAATGTTGTCAAAGAAAAATACCATTATGTTGAAGCCATTAACCATATTCATACCGCAGCAAATTCTTCAGGTGTGGTTGATGGCGCTGCGGCGGTATTAATTGGCAGTAAAGCCGCGGCTGAACAACATGGTTTAACGCCAAGAGCCAAAATTATTGCTACGGCCATTGTTGGCGAAGATCCCACTATCATGCTTACCGGTCCCGCTCCAGCGGCGAAAAAAGCGTTAAATCTGGCAGGGTTAACACCAGAAGACATTGATTTATATGAAGTGAATGAAGCCTTTGCCTCTGTTGTGATGCGTTTTCAAGTCGATCTTAATGTGCCTGATGAAAAAGTGAACGTTAATGGTGGCGCTATTGCTATGGGTCATCCGTTAGGTGCAACAGGGGCGATGATTTTAGGCACCTTGTTAGATGAATTAGAAGCTCGCGGATTAAAACGTGGCTTAGCAACATTATGTGTTGGTGGTGGTATGGGTATCGCAACAATCATTGAATTGGTTTAAAGGAAAAATAAAAATGACGTCAGTAAAATATCAAAAAGACAGTAATAATATTGCTCACTTTATTTTAGATAAAGAAAACGCTTCAGCAAATTTGATGGACTTAGCCTTTGCCGGTGATTTTGCCAGTGCAACACAGCAGTTAGCGAGTGATATAGCCAGCGAAAATATTGCCGGGGTGATTATTCGTTCGGCTAAATCAACCTTCTTCGCGGGTGGTGATATCAATATGCTGTTTAAGGCGGGTAAAGATGATGCCGAGCAAATTATGTCATTGTGCACGTCAATAAAAGCATCAATGCGAACCATTGAAAGTTGTGGCAAACCTGTTGTTGCTTGTATTGCTGGTGCAGCAATGGGCGGTGGCTGGGAAATTGCTTTATCTGCTCACCATCGTATCGCCTTAAAAAGCAATAAAATTAAAGTGGGCTTGCCAGAAGTTACCTTAGGTTTGTTACCGGGTGGCGGTGGCGTAACTCGTATGGTGCGTTTATTAGGTATTCAGGTCGCTATGCCTTATCTAATGCAAGGGAAATTATTGACACCAGAGCAAGCAGGAAGTTTAGGCTTGATCCATGGTTTTGTTGATGATGAATCATTATTGGTTGCCAAAGCGACTAAGTGGATTCAAGAAAATCAAACGCAAGCGCCTACTGTTGGCGTTAATGTACAACCTTGGGATGTTAAAGGTTATAAAATTCCTGGTGGTACGCCGCGCAGCCCCAAAGTGGCGAGCACGTTACCTATTGCGCCAACAATTATTCGTAACGGTACAAAAGGTACATTACCTGCGCCTGAATTGATTTTTGCCACTATGGTTGAAGGTGCTCAGGTTGATTTTGATAACGCTTGTCGTATTGAAACGCGTTACTTTACTGAGCTGACTATTGGCTCAGTCTCTAAAAATATCATTAATACTTTTTGGTATAACCTTAACGAAATTAAAGCGGGGGGTAATCGTCCTGCCGCAGTAGAAAAACGTAAATTTGCTAAAGTGGGCGTGTTAGGTGCAGGCATGATGGGCGCTGGTATCGCTTATAGTGCCGCTATTAAAGGTATAGCCGTTGTTTTAAAAGATATTAGTTTAGAAAATGCTGAAAAAGGTAAAGACTACAGCGCAAAAATTCTTAATAAACGCGTTGCTCGTGGTCGTTTAACCGCAGAAAAAGCCGAAGGGATTTTAGCTTTAATTCAGCCAAGTGCTGATGCTGCTGACTTAGCAGACTGTGAATTTGTGATTGAAGCGGTATTTGAAAACCGTGATTTAAAAGCAGTCGTAACAAAAGAGTCTGAAGCGGTGATGAGTGAACAGGCTATTTTTGCTTCTAATACCTCAACATTACCGATTACTGGCTTAGCTGAAGCGTCAGCTCGTCCTGCTAATTTTATTGGCATGCACTTTTTCTCTCCAGTAGAAAAAATGCAGTTGGTCGAAATAATCTGTGGTGAAAAAACCTCAGAAGAAGCCTTGGCTCTATGTTATGACTTAACCTTACAGTTAGGTAAAACCCCTATTGTGGTTAATGACAGTCGTGGTTTTTATACTTCCCGTGTTTTTGGTACGTTTGTTAAAGAAGGCATTGCGCTACTTACTGACGCGCATCCTGCATCGATTGAAAATGCTGCTTATATGGCAGGTTTTCCAGTCGGTCCATTAGCCATTACTGACGAAGTTAGCCTGACGTTATTGGAAAAGATCAGCAGTCAAACCAAAGCTGATTTAGCCCTTGAAGGTAAAACCTTAACCGCTCATCCGGCGGATGAAATTATTAATGACATGATTGCTAAAGGTCGCTCAGGTAAGGCTAATGGTGCGGGCTTCTATCAATATCCTGTCGATGCTAAAAAGCACTTATGGTCTGAACTAACCACCTATAATACCGAGAGCAATACAGAAAATAATGCTATTTCATTCGTTGATATCAAAGAACGAATGCTATTTATCATGGCAATAGAAACGGCTCGTTGTGTTGAAGAAGGTGTTATTCGTTCAACCGGTGATGGCAATATAGGCTCTGTTTTTGGTATTGGTTATCCTCAGTGGACTGGCGGTACATTACAGTTTATTAATCAATATGGTTTGGCTAAATTTATCACGCGTGCAGAAGAGCTGACGGCTCTTTATGGAGAGCGTTTTTCAGTGCCAGCGTCTTTACGTGACATGTTAGCGTCTGGTCAAGCTTTTAAAGGGGAGAACTAAACGATGAGTATGCCCCTTAGTCAGTTAAAAGTATTAGATTTTTCGACTTTACTGCCGGGTCCATACGCTACCATGATGATGGCAGATATGGGGGCGCAAGTACTACGTGTAGAAGCAATAGGTAGAGATGATTTACTGAAAGCGTTTCAACCTCAACACAAAGACGTCTCTTATGCTTATTTGACCTTAAATCGCAACAAACAAGCGATAGCGTTAGATTTAAAGCAAGTTGAGGCGGTTAATATTGTTAAAGAATTAATCGCTGAATATGACGTGGTTATCGAGCAATTTCGCCCCGGTGTTATGACTAAGTTAGGTTTAGATTATCCGACATTAAAGAAGATAAACCCTAAACTTATCTATTGTTCCATTACGGGATATGGTCAAAATAGCTGTTATAAAAATAGAGCAGGGCATGATATTAACTATTTGGCCTTAAGCGGTTTAGCCAGTTTTAGTGGTACGCAGCAAACAGGTCCTGTGTTAAGCGGCACACAAATTGCCGATATTGCCGGTGGCTCTCATCATGCGGTGATGGGCATTCTTGCCGCGGTGATTGAACGTGGAGTTTCAGGTCAAGGTCAACATCTAGACGTCAGTATGGCCGATGCGGCTTTTGCTCTCAATGGTATGTTTGGTGCCGGTGCTGTTGGCGCCGATATCGACCCACAATTAGGTGAAACCGCACTTAATGGTGGTTGCTTTTATGACTACTATCAAACCTCAGATAACCGTTATATTTCGGTGGGTAGTTTAGAGCCGAAGTTCGCCGTATCATTTTTTACCCATATTGGTCACAGCGAATGGTTAGCTCGGGTTGCATCAACAGATGTTAACGAGCAACAGGCACTTAAACAAGATATAGCTAACGTGATTGCCAAGCAGTCATTAAGTTATTGGCAAGCCTTGTTTGAGCCACTTGATGCTTGTGTTGAGCCTGTGTTGACAGTGTCGGAAGCAGCTAAATCACCATTAATGCAAGATAGAAATATGCTGGTTGATGTCAAATCATTAGCAGGAGATATTGTTAAACAGATAGCGCCAGCCATTAAGTTTTCAAACACTAAGAACGAACTTCCTATGTGTGTAACTGAACCAGATGGGGTTTTTGTTAGCAAGCTATTGCAGGGTTTTCATTATCAAGCAACCGATGTAGAACAGCTATTAAAGAATAACGTAGTGAAGTAGTTATTGCAGATAGATCAGGAACGTCATCCTCGTGGTGTATTAATCGGGGATAACGTTTTAAAAAAGTAATATCTAAAAAGTAACATTTAAAATAAGTGCTGATAACTTGGCATAAAAAAGGTAATAAAAATGATTTCAAGAAATGTTTTTAACAATGACCATGAACAGTTTCGTGATAGTGTGCGAAAATTTTTAGAGACAGAAGCCGTTCCTTTCCATGCTCAATGGGAAAAAGACGGTCAAATTGATCGTGAACTTTGGCGAAAAGCAGGTGAGCTAGGGTTTTTATGTCCTACCGTTCCTGAAGCTTATGGCGGCGTAGAGGTAGATTTTCGTTATAATGCCATTGTTGTTGAAGAGGTCTCTAAACTCGGATTAACCGGTATTGGTTTTAGTCTTCATTCAGACATTTCAGTGCCTTATATTGTGAATCTTGGCACCGAAGAACAAAAGCATAAATATCTACCCGGTTGTCTTTCGGGTGATATTGTCACGGCTATTGCCATGACTGAACCGGGAACGGGCTCGGATTTACAAGGCATTCAAACAACCGCGATACGCGATGGCGATGAATACGTTATTAATGGCTCTAAGACCTTTATTACTAATGGTCAACATGCTGATCTTGTTATTGTTGTTTGTAAAACGGACCCTACGGCTGGCGCAAAAGGATTAAGCTTATTTCTTGTTGAAGCAGATACTTTGGGCTTTGAAAAAGGCAGTAACCTAGAAAAAATAGGATTAAAAGCACAAGATACTTCAGAGTTGTTTTTTCAAGATGTACGCGTACCTAAAGAAAGCATGTTAGGCGCTGAAGGCATGGGTTTTAAGTACTTGATGATGGAGCTACCTCAAGAGCGCTTGAGCATAGCGATTGTTGCGGTTGCGCAAGCGCAATCAATTTTAGAGCAAACGGTTGACTACGTTAAAGAGCGCAAGGCCTTTGGTAAGCCCATCGCTTTATTTCAAAATTCTCAATTTGAGCTGGCCGAGATGGATGCAGAAATGACCTGTATGCGTGTTTTTGTTGACCGCTGTTTAGAGCTTCATATTGAAGGTAAACTTGATGCTGTGACTGCCTCTAAAGCGAAACTTTTAGCTACCGAACTACAGTTCAAAACAATCAATCGCTGTCTGCAACTTCACGGTGGCTATGGTTATATGTGGGAATACCCAGTAGCCAGAGCTTTTGCTGACTCTAGAGTGCAATGCATTTATGGCGGCACTAGCGAAATTATGAAACTAATTATCGCGCGTGCGTTACTAGAAGCCGATTAATTTTATTTGATGTTTAGTTAACGTTTACTTGGCGTTTACTTAATGTTTATTTAACGATAGACGGTAACAAACTTATGTAACAGCCTATCATTATTGCGCTTGAAAAAGATAATAATGATAGGCTGTTCCTCTTAAAAACCAAACCAAACCAAACCAAACCAAACCAAACCAAACCAAATCAAAAAAATGGCCTTAGAAAGGGCTAAATTTATTAATCGGTTTTAATTCTTATCCAAGCGATCACTTTTACTGAACCATAATCATCTTCTTTAATGATCACTTTGAGCCTTCAGAAGACATCAATTTCACCTAGCCAATAATTCATCCCAGACTAGTAGTAACGTCACCAAAGCAATCATTAAAAATGGCGAGACAGTAAAACTAAATAGCTTTAAATATTTCCTGTTTTTTTAGATATTTATTAAGTACCAGTGATTGGAATAAACTTGTAATACAGGATGTTGCCCGATTATTTGGACATATTATGTTAATTATTTTTATTAATTCACTTGTTTACAGAATATGTGGTAACGATAAAATTTACTGTCCGCTTTAGGCTCAAAATTGCCGTTATAGGCACTTAACTTAACATGGCTATGTAGATAACTCAGGAACCATTATTTAATGTGGTGTTATTGTTTGTAGGAGCGCTTTCAACCGCGATTTTTAAAAGAAATCGAGGATAAATCCTCTCCTACAGGTGAAAGCTAAACCTACTTACTGATTTCCTGAACAAAGTGCATAGGCACGTAGCTTAATGTTAGTTAGCGAGGAGAGGAAGCTTGGCTATTGTCGTTTCTAGTTTGTTTTTAGTGGATAAATCATCATAAATCGACCGGTATTATCGACCTATTTTACAATGCCTGTATGGGTTTTTACTTGCTACTTCCTCGAAAAGGGGCACAAGGAGCCATAGATTTTCAACAGGATCATATTTTTCTTAGTTATATATCCGTTCCACCTCAAGATGAAAGCTGTATCTTGAGGTGGAATGGTACACGTCTAGCTAATGGCGCGTTGCTGGTTTTCCCAATAAGGAGCTCTTAGCTCTACTTTTCGTATCTTGCCTGCGCCTGTTATTGGAAAAGGCTCGGTACGAAACTCAATACTGTGGGGGATTTTATAGCCAGCTATGTGCTCACGGCAGTGGTCTATCACACTTTCTTTTGTTGTTGTTTGATCTTCATTAACGCGAATAATGGCATGTACCGCTTCGCCCCATTGCTCACTTGGAATAGCGATAACCACAGATTCCTGAATGGCCGCGTGATGAGACAGTGCATTTTCGACTTCAGCCGAGAAAACATTTTCTCCACCAGTAACTATCATGTCTTTCACTCGGTCAACTAAGAAAATAAAACCATCTTCATCCACGTAGCCAGCATCACCTGTCATGATCCAGCCATCAATAACCGTTTTAGCTGTTTGCTCATGGTCGTTCCAATAGCCCATCATGCTGTTTGGACCCAATACAGCGATTTCGCCAACTTCGCCAGTAGGTAAAATGTTGCCGACAGCATCTCGTATTTCAACATTGACACAATAACCGGGGCGACCAGCCGAACGAAGCTTACCCTCTTTAGGCCCTTCTAATACGTGATAGTCAGCCGTTAAAATTGAAATTAGCGGTGACATCTCTGATTGCCCATAAGCTTGCATAAATCCAACCGTAGGCATTTTTTCCATGGCTGCTATTAATGTGCCATGCGGCATGGGTGAAGCGCCATATACCAATGATTTCAGGCTGCTAAAATTTGCTTCATTGATTGCTGGCGTTGCCAACATCATGGTGATCATTGTCGGCACTAGCAATGTGTGATTAATTTTCTTTTTCTCGATAATGGCAATAACGCTAGTTGGTTCGAAAAAGGGAATAAATACTTGCGTCATGCCGCCCATTACCATGGCATAACTGACGCCAACATCGGCTAAATGAAACATTGGCGCAGCATGAAGATAACGATCATCTGGTTTATTTAAGCCCATTTCTGCGACAACGGATATAGCACTAGTCCACAAGTTAGCATGCGAGAGCATAACCCCTTTAGGAAAGCCTGTTGTGCCACCGGTATAAAAAATACCAGCAAGATCATCATAACTGCCTTTGCTAGGCGCCATTGGGGTTGAATCTTTGAGCAATTGTTCGTAGTTAAACATTCCTTCAGGGGTTTCTTTATCACCCATATAAATCACGAATTTAATTTTATCGCAGCTGGCAATAAGCGCCTTAGCCATAGGTAAAAAAGTGTCGTCAACAAAAAGAACACTACTTTGGGAGTCTTTGAGGGAATATATATTTTCTTGTAGCGACCATCTTATGTTTAATGGCACAACCACGCTCCCTGCCCATGGAATAGCATTGTAGTATTCGAAATATTTATCTGAATTCATCGCTAATATAGCCACATGAGCTTGCTTATTAATGCCAAGTTTAACTAATGCACTGGCAAGTCTAGCAACCCGATTTTCTACTTCTTTCCACGTATGCTCTTGGTCACCAAAAGAGGTGCCAATGGTATTGCCTAGTCTAGTTGCATTGCGTTGTAACGCTTGATAATAATA
>Ga0209826_1003326_pt1 | contig 10200 bp, 10 predicted proteins | sample GOMGulsemesocosm_5_FD_184637 | JGI IMG/M metagenome (GOLD analysis project Ga0209826, IMG submission 184637) | Methane-oxidizing microbial communities from mesocosms in the Gulf of Mexico - GOM15C Gulf of Mexico (SPAdes) (version 2) | ecosystem: Environmental > Aquatic > Marine > Cold seeps...
GCTTCATTATTAACACGGTCAACCAGTTGATTTACGTTGGACGAGTGTTCTTGTAGGTTAGTTGTTGATTGTAAAATAGTATCAGCATTTTTTGCTATCTCCTCTGTTACCAATGACTGCTCTTTGGCTGTAGAAGCGATAGTTTGAATTTGCTCAGTAACACTGTGAATACTAGTAGTAATATTATCCAATGACTCTTGAGTATTGTTGGTCATGACACAACCCTCATCAACTTTTATTATACCTTCGTCCATTGCCTTAACGGCTGACTCTACTTCTGTTTGAATAGATAAAATAGCACTTTCAACTTCGCTTGTTGCCTCCGTTGTTCTACTGGCTAATTGTTTTACTTCATCAGCAACAACAGCAAAGCCTCTGCCTTGTTCACCTGCTCTAGCGGCTTCAATAGCCGCATTTAAGGCTAATAAGTTTGTTTGGTCGGCAATACTATTGATAACAGTAACAATTTCACCAACTTCTTGGCTTTTCTCTTTTAATGCGGTAATACTTTTAGCGCTAGAGGTAAAAGTATTTTTAATAGATGTCATGTGTGTAACTGATTTTTTAGCTTGCTCTCCACTTAATGTCGCTAATTTTGATGTTTCTTCAGCGTATTGTGATGCATTAGTGCAATTTCCACTAACATCGTGAGCTGAAGCGGTTAACTCTTCAATGGCGGTAGCCACTAAATTTACTTGTTCGTTCGCTGCAAAAATATCATCGGTAATAATGTTATTTGCTTTTTGAATGTCATTAGAGCCATCAGCAAGTGCTGACATTGAATTAACGGTGCTATCAATAACATTATTTAGTACTTGGCTCATTTCATTAATAGAGTGCGTTAATAATGTTATTTCATCGCCTCCTGTTTCCGTTATTTTGTTGCCTGTTAAGTTATTATTAGCTATTTGTTGAGCGCGAGCTACCACGGGATCTAAACGCGATACTATATTACGTGTTATTAATATGGCTAAGATGATGCCTGAGATAATTGATAGTAGTGATAAAACGATTAATGTTACCTTAATACTGCTATTTTTTTCTTCTAGTTCAGCAATATCATTATTCATTAATTTATCTTGAGATAGGCGCATCTTAGTCAATAATCGGTATGCTTCTTGTGCTTTTGGCGCAGCTTTGGTGCTTAATAAATAATTTGCTTGGTTCCAATCTTTTGCGGAACGTAATATAAACATTTTTTCGGGTAATAAAGAAAATTCACTACGTACTTCTACATAGGTTTGCCAATTTTTTAGCTGAGACGGGGTAAACAACTGTTTATTATCTATTACATTTTGAAATCTTTGTTCGTTTAACTGCCACTTTCTATCAAAATTTTGACGGAAAATATCATCACCTGACAATAAATAAGCGCGTATATTTGCTAAACCAATAGCAAAAGAACCTCGAGTATCAGCTAAATACTTTAACAGTTGTTTACGTGGTTTGTTTGCCTCTAGTGTTTCTTCTTCATCAATTAACTGATTAAGTGCATTTAACATTAATGCAGCGCGTGGGGCTGCCTCTTTTAACAAAACATCATAGGAAAGAATGTTAGCATCGGTATGAGAAATATTTTCAACTGCTTGTTGAGCAACTCGAAATGCTTCTAATGTTATTACTAACTCTTTTAATAAGGTTACATTGGCAGGCACTGTCCAGTTAAGCGAGTGTTTATTAAATTCCTTTAGGTTGTTGTCAATATCTTTCCAAGCTAACTTTCTTAACGCTATCATCGTTTCTGCTTTGCTAGGGTCATCACCTAGTATCATATAACCACGTAAACTAGCTAAAGACGCTTGAATACTTTTTTCAATGTCCTTACCTAATAATACGGTTTTTACACGAACATCAATGACTCTTTTTTGTATTGTGATTGAACTTTCTATTAAAAAGAAGTTGATAATTGCCGAAACTAAAAAAATTATTAAGATAGAACCAAACGCTAAACCTAACTTTTTGCCAATATTCATCTGTAGTCCTTTTCGAATAAATTTGTTTTATATAAAGTGGTATGAAACTATATATCAATATCAAAAAATTAAAAAGAAAAACAAAAACAAGTAACTAACTAATCCTTTAAATACTGAATGATTTTTCTTTTTATAGGGGGATAAATCAGTTATTACTGAAGCCATAAAATAAATAATCAAAGTTTTATTATTGGCTTTTTACTATGCTTTTTTTCGCGACGGCGGCGTTTGAAAAAATCTGATAATAACTGACTACACTGTGCTTGCATCACGCCACCAGTCACCATTATTTGATGATTTAGCTGTTCATTACAGACTAAATTTAAGGCACTGCCAGCAGCACCTGTTTTAAGATCAGCGCTGGCGTAAACAAGGCGTTCAATTCTACTATGTACCAATAAACCTGCACACATTGGACAGGGTTCAAGTGTTACGTATAAAGTGCACTCTAGAAGACGATAGTTATTAAGATGTTTACCTGCTTGGCGAATAGCTAACATTTCAGCATGGGCTGATGGGTCATTAAGCATAATTGACTGGTTGAAACCCTCACCAATAATGTTGCCTTGATAAACGACTACTGCGCCAACAGGTATTTCATTCAGTTGTTCGGCTTGTTGAGCAAGTTCAAATGCTCGTTGCATGAATACTAAATCAGATGTATTCATAAAAACATTTCCAACAGGTCATTTAGGTAGCGATGTCCAAGTTGTGTCACTTGCCACTTATTTTCAATACAAGCCATTAATTTTCTCTCTTGAGCTAATTTTAGTGTAGGTAAAACAGTGCTTGAAGATAAGCCCGTACGTTGCTGAAAATGCGCTAAAGTAAAACTAGAAAATAAACGTAATTGGTTCATCATATATTCAAAGGGCAATTCATCATGGCTCACGGTAGTTAAATGATCCAAAGGTTTACGGTTTTTATCAAGATAACCTTTTGGATGCTTTACTTTAATTGTTCGTTGAATTATTCCTGCTGTAGCATCAGTAATTTTACCATGTGCGCCACAGCCTATACCTAAGTAATCACCAAAATTCCAATAGTTAAGGTTATGTTGGCATTGTTTACTTGGCTCTTTATTAGCGAGGCTAAATGCAGATATTTCATATTGTTTATAGCCAGCATCGCTAAGTATTTTAAAACCTTGATCTTGAATATCCCACAAGGTTTCATCTTGCGGCAGTTTAGGTGGCTTAGAATGAAAAGCGGTATTAGGCTCGATAGTGAGTTGATACCAAGAAATATGATCAGGTTTAAGGCTAATAGCTGTTTTTAAATCATCAAGTGCATTAGTGATACTTTGGTTGGGTAAGCCATGCATTAAATCTAAGTTAAAACTTTTAACACCACAGCTTTTAGCTAATTTAGCCGCTACTTTTGCTTGGCTTACATTATGAATACGTCCAAGTTTTAGTAACTTTTCTGACTCGAAACTTTGTACACCAATTGATAAACGTGTAACGCCTGCTTGAGCAAAACCATCAAACTTACCTGCTTCTACTGTGCCAGGGTTTGCTTCTAAGGTTACTTCAATATCTTTATTATGATCAAAGCGAGATAGCACTTGGTTCAATAAACTTGTGATAGCTTCGGCTGAAAATAAACTCGGTGTACCACCGCCTATAAAAATGGAATGTAGTGGTCTTTTATGTAAATTAAAGTGTGCAATGTCTGCATCTAAATCGGTAATTAAAGCGTGTACATAATCATGCTCTGGAATTTTAGACTTTAGAGCATGAGAATTAAAGTCGCAATAGGGGCACTTTTCCACACACCAAGGTATGTGAATGTATAAAGATAATGGCGGCGAGGTTAACATTATAATTACTCGTTTTTTATATCTGTGCAGCTGATAATTGTTTAACGAGTTTCGATAAGGCTTGACCACGATGGCTGAGTTTGTTTTTTAACTCTCGAGGTAATTGTGCTGAAGACATTTGTAAGTCACTCTGCCAGAAAATAGGATCATAACCAAAACCTTGATCTCCTTGTTTTTCTCTACTAATGCTACCTTGCCAAACACCATGACAAATTATAGGGGTAGGATCATTTTCATGTTTCATATAAACCAACACACAATGAAAACGTGCAGTTCGTTGTTCATCAGGCGTGTTTTCTAAGGCCTTAAGTAACTTGTTAGTATTGTCATTATCGCTTGGGTTATCAGTAATATCACTAGCATAACGAGCAGAGTAGACACCTGGTGCGCCGTTTAGCGCATCAATTTCTAAACCTGAATCATCAGCAATAGCAGGCAGACCAGTGATTTTTGCAGCATGACGAGCTTTAATAATGGCATTTTCTACAAAGGTAGTACCTGTTTCAGCCACTTCGGGTACATTAAAGTCACTTTGTGGCACTATTTCTATTTGATGTGCAGCTAATAAACTTGCTAGCTCTTTAACTTTACCTTGATTGCCTGTGGCTAAAACTATTTTTGACATGAGGGATGTTTCTTTGTAGAAGTTATAGCGAGAATAATACAGTAAAACGGGTTTAATTTGTAGGAGCGGTTTCTACCTATATGGATATAGCTATTTAAGCTTTGTCGGGAGCAAAAAAACTGAACCACGATCTTTAAAGAGCTAGGAAGTAAATTTCCTCCTACAGTTTTCAATCCACATAAAACTTTTGTGAGAATGTTAATGTGTGCTGCTCTTTACCATCATTAATCTTCAGGGTGAAATGCAGTGTTTCCTCATTGTTATAACTTACTTGTGCTAAATAATAAATGGCATCGCCTTCTTTAACTTCTTTAAATTCAAGCGCTTTAAACTGACCTAAATTATTTTTTGCTTGACCATTAATACTTACCGTTTTTGCTGGGTTGCCTGCTTGGGTATTATCAAGTACTGAAATGTTAATTAATCCGTTATACCTACTTCGTTTTATACCATAAGCTTTAGCAATTTCAGGCGTGAAAAAAGTTGCACCAATAGCCATGTAATGAACATTCATTGAGCCTAATTTTTTCATGTTTTCAGCGTTAGCAATGCTAATAAAAGAAAAACTTAAACTTAGTACTAAAAGTATTTTGAACCATAGTGTTTTCATTTTACTCTCCTAACTTTTTTAAATATGTCATAGACTCTGTAATAGATTAACGTTCAATAGGTTACAGAATAATCCAATAAGGTAATGAATTAGACAGTACGATATTAATCACATTCATTGCTAAAAAGGCAACAATCATGGATAAATCTAAGCCTCCTAAATTTGGTAGTATAGAGCGGATAGGGCGTAAAAAAGGCTCTGTTAATTGCTGAAAAATCATCATGGTAGGGTTATATCCTTGTACAACCCAGCTCATTAATGCCTGTATTATCATAATAACAAAGAGTAAAAAACCTGCTTGTTTTACTAATACTAACAAACCAATATAAAAAGATAATAACCCTAAACTATCTCCGGCCATTGCAGCGAGCGTGAAAAATTTCAGTGTTGCGACAATGTAGGCAACTACTAAGGTAGCTAAATCTAAACCGCCAAAACCAGGGACGATTCGACGTAATGGTATAACTAACGGGTTACTAACTTTTACAATAAATTGACTGAAAGGATTGTAAAAATCGGCCTTTACCCATTGCAACCAAAAACGCATGATTAAAATCATTAACATTGCATCAAAGGCAAATCTTAATAAGTAGTTTGCTGCTTCCATTGTTTATTATCCTTCTTTAGCCATTTCTTCGGCACGTGCAATAGCTGCAGTCATTGCATTGCTAACCATCTGTTCAATACCATCTTTTTTAAACTGCTCAAGCGCGGCAAATGTAGTGCCACCTTTTGATGTAACATTTTCTCTTAATGTACTAATGGGATCACTACTATGTTCAACCATTTGTGCAGCACCTAATGCTGTTTGTTGTACTAACATTCTACTTTCTTCAGGGGTAAAACCTAACGTTTGTGCTTGCTTTTCCATTGCTTCCATAAACAAGAAAAAATAAGCGGGCGCAGAGCCCGCTACGGCAATTATGTCGTTAATTTTATCTTCGCTTTTTAACCAAATAACTTTTCCTACAGCAGACATTAACTTATCACTCGCTGCTTTTTGTACATCACTGACTTCTGTTGAAGCAAATAAACCGCTCATACCTAAACCAAGTTGAGATGGCGTATTTGGCATTACTCTAACCAATGCGGCATTACAATTTAATGCTTGCTGAATTTGCGCTACGGTTGTACCCGCGGCAACTGAAACAAATAATTTTTTAGTTATAGTAAGTGACTTTGCAAGTTGTTGACAAACATCACAAATAAAATGTGGTTTTACACTTAAAACAATAATATCAGCAAAATTTGCGGCCTCAATATTATCACTTGTTTGCTGTACGCCAAATTCAGTTGATAGTAATATTCTTTTTTCTGCTGAGGGGTTAGCAACCATGATGTTTTTAGCATCAACACCTGAATTAACTAAACCAATGATAATGGCTTTGGCCATATTGCCCGCACCGATGAATGCTATTTTATTCATTAAATTGTTAATCCTCTTTTTCCAAAAATGGCCGTGCCAATACGTACCATCGTTGAACCATTAGCTATGGCGACTTCTAAATCATTAGACATACCAATAGATAGTGTGTCTACCGTTGGGTATTGACGTTGTAATTTGTTAAACAATTTCTGCATTTTTTCATAACTTGTTTTTTCAGCATCTTTTGCAGGAATTGCCATTAAACCCCGTAAGTTAAGTTTATCACAATTATTTATAATTTCGGCCAAAGAAAATACTTCTGATGGCATTATGCCAGATTTTGACTCTTCTTCGCTAATATTCACTTGTAAACAAATGTTTAGCGCGGTATCTTGACAATGATTTTGTTTAGTTAGATCGTTTTGCTGTTCTGTTAAGTGGGTATTCAAACGTAGGGCTATTTTTGCTCGGTCGACACTATGAACCCATTGGAAATTAAGCGCTATTTGTTTGGTTTTATTTGATTGAATTGGTCCAATAAAGTGCCAGCATATATCAGGTAAGTGTGAAAGTTGCTTAATTTTATCGAGTGCTTCTTGCAGATAGTTTTCACCAAAATCTCGTTGCCCAACAAGGTACGCTTGTTCAACATCACTAGCGGGTTTAGTTTTACTAACGGCGAGTAAAGTAACAGGATTTTTTCTATTATTTACTTGGTTATTTATTAGGCGAGTGTCTTGCCGAAACTTTTGTTGTTGTTCATTATGATGACAAGCTAACTTAATTTGTCGTTTAATTTTAGTTATATTATTTTTTATATCGGTCATTTAGGTACTATAGTTAAGTATCGTCAATACCGTTATTTTGTCTTTTTTTAGGAGATTGTTCAACGTTAAGCTGAATAATTTCTTCTTAAATATTGAGGTTTTTTTATGGATATTACCGAATTACTTGCCTTTAGTGTGCAACATGATGCGTCAGATTTACATTTGTCAGCAGGCACACCGCCTATGATTCGAGTGGATGGTGATGTACGTAAATTAAATATTCCAGCTTTTGATGCCAAAGATGTTAATGCTTTAGTTTACGATATTATGAATGATAAGCAACGTAAAGATTATGAAGAAAAACTTGAAGTGGATTTTTCTTTTGAAGTACCAGGTTTAGCACGCTTTAGGGTGAATGCTTTTAACCAAAATCGTGGGCCAGCGGCAGTATTTCGAACCATACCAAGTAAAATCTTATCACTTGATGATTTAGGTTGCCCTGATATATTTCGTGAAATTTCAGAGACACCTCGTGGTTTAGTGTTGGTTACAGGGCCTACCGGTTCAGGTAAATCAACGACACTTGCAGCCATGGTTGACTATATTAACAATACCAAAAATGATCATATCCTTACTATTGAAGATCCTATTGAGTTCGTTCATGAAAATAAACAATGTTTAATTAACCAAAGGGAAGTTCATCGCGATACTTTAAGCTTTGAGGCAGCCCTTCGTTCAGCGCTTCGTGAAGATCCTGATGTTATTTTAGTGGGTGAAATGCGTGATTTAGAAACGATACGTTTAGCGATGACAGCAGCCGAAACGGGTCATTTGGTTTTTGGCACGTTACATACTACCTCTGCGCCTAAAACTATTGATCGTATTATTGATGTATTTCCAGGAGAAGAAAAATCTATGGTGCGATCAATGTTATCTGAATCCTTAAGGGCTGTAATTTCACAAACTTTAATTAAGAAAGTAGGTGGTGGTCGAGTGGCTGCACATGAAATTATGATAGGAACACCCGCCATTCGTAATTTAATTCGTGAAGATAAAATTGCCCAAATGTACTCGGCAATTCAAACAGGTATGACCCATGGTATGCAAACGATGGATCAATGTTTACAAAATTTAGTTAGTCGCGGCATTATAAGTAAGCAAGCCGCGAAAGAAAAAGCCGTAGATAAAAATCAATTTAACAGCTTTTAAATCGTATAATTAACTGATTAAAAACATATAAGTTAGGGTAGAGAAATAATGGATTTTCATCAATTATTGGAAAAAATGGTGCAAAAAGATGCATCAGACATGTTTGTCACTGCAAAGTTAGCGGTGAGCGCTAAAGTTAATGGTGAGTTAGTGCCTATTGTTGATCATGTATTAACTGCAGAAGAGTCTTTAACGCTTGTTCATAATGCGATGAATGAAAAACAAACTCGTCAGTTTGATGAAGAAAAAGAGTGCAACTTTGCTCTCTCAATTGATGATATTGGGCGATTTCGTGTTTCAGCTTTTTGGCAGCGTGAAATGGCTGGTATGGTCATTAGACGCATTGTTACGGATATTCCTGATGTTGATGAATTAGGTTTACCGACAATATTAAAAGATGTGGTTATGTCCAAGCGTGGTTTAGTATTATTTGTTGGTGGAACAGGTACGGGTAAGTCAACGTCTATGGCATCATTAATTGGCTATCGAAATCGTCATTCAAAAGGACATATTTTAACGATTGAAGATCCTATTGAATTTGTTCATGAACATGGAAAAAGTATGGTTACGCAGCGTGAAGTTGGCTTAGATACAGAATCATTTGATGCTGCTTTGCAAAGTTCTTTACGCCAAGCGCCTGACGTAATTCTTATTGGTGAAATTCGAAACCAAGAAACCATGGAACATGCATTAAGCTTTGCTGAAACAGGTCACTTATGTATTGCTACGTTACATGCCAATAATGCTAACCAGGCTATTGACCGTATTATGCACTTAGTGCCAGCCGATCAACATGGTAAGTTACTGTTTGATTTAGCGTTGAATTTACGCGGCATAATTGCTCAACAACTTGTGCCAACTAAAGATGGTAAAGGCCGAATTGCTGCCATTGAAGTTTTATTAAACTCACCTTATATTGCTGAGCTAATTAAAAAAGGGGAGGTAGGAGGCATTAAGGAAGTCATGGAAAAATCGAATGAATTGGGCATGATAACCTTTGATCAGGCATTATTTAATCATTATATACAAGGCGCTATTACTTATGCGGATGCCTTGCATCATGCCGATTCACCTAATGATTTACGCTTAATGATTAAGCTTCGCAGTGGCGAACAAGGTGGTACTGGTGGTTTGTCTGGCGTAACACTTGAAGGTTTAGAGCCTAATGAAAGCTAATTATTTTGTTAGATAATGTTTGATATATACCTCAGCCACTTCAATGAAACTCGCATTTTGAAGTGGTTTAATGGATATAAGTAGATATTTATGGTGTTATGGAAAAATAGACTTCCGCTGCTTATGTTACACTTTTACCAGTAATTTTCTTCTATACCGCAAGGCGAGTATTTTTAAAATATCTCGCCAAGTGATAATACCAACGGGTTTATTTTTCTCATCAATTATGGGTAAACAAGCGAGTTGATTATCATAAAAAAGTAGTATTGCTTCATTTATTGATAGTTTTGCTTGCGCGGTAATTACATCTCTTGTCATTATTTGATGTGATTTTTTTTGCAATAAAGCTGTATCTCTATGGGTTTCATCTTTAGTTCCTACCGTAGGACTAAGGTGTTTGTATAAATCTCTATCGGTTATTATACCAGCTAATGAATCTTCATCATCAATAATGAGTAAATGATGAATGTTGTTATTTTCAAAAATCTCTTTTGCTTATGTAAAGGTGCATCCATAGACAAGGTGATTAGCTCTTTACTCATTAAATGCTCTATTTTCATCGTTTTCTTAGTTTAGTGTAAGTGAAATTAAATACCGTATAACTGCTGATGACAATGTCAAATTTTAAAGGGTATGAACATGGGCAACACTC
>Ga0209826_1003329_pt1 | contig 10190 bp, 10 predicted proteins | sample GOMGulsemesocosm_5_FD_184637 | JGI IMG/M metagenome (GOLD analysis project Ga0209826, IMG submission 184637) | Methane-oxidizing microbial communities from mesocosms in the Gulf of Mexico - GOM15C Gulf of Mexico (SPAdes) (version 2) | ecosystem: Environmental > Aquatic > Marine > Cold seeps...
GTTGGGGAATACAAATTGGTGCTTTTTCTCGTGCAACGAAGGCAAAAAATCAGCTACTCAAGGCGGCAAGTTTCTCCGGTAACATGATGAAGGGACGACCCTTTAATATCCAACGAGTTCTGACCAAAGGTACTCCTATATACCGCGCGCAGATGATTGGTTTTTCGCAAGAAGAAGCGCAAAGCGTATGCCGTACGCTTCAACGCAACGCTTTTACCTGCTTTGCAGTCTCTCCAGTAAATGGAAATCTGGTAAAGGTAGCCCTTAACTAAACGACACTCCCTAAAATTGGTTAAGAGGGATCTTTAGATAAGCGATACCATTTTCTTCAGGTTCCGGAATTTTTCCGCCGCACATATTCACCTGTACTGAGGGTAGAATAAGCGCGGGCATACCGAGCTCCTTATCTCTCGCACTTCTCATGGCAACAAACGCCTCTTCACTGATGTCATCCCGAATATGAACGTTGTTCTTGCGCTGCTCTGCGACTGTCGTTTCCCATCCGAAATCTCGCCCGCCGGGGCCATAGTCATGACACATGAACAACCGAGTATCTTCTGGCAAAGACAAAATTCTTTTTATTGAGATATAGAGTTCGGATGCATCTCCGCCTGGAAAATCACATCGGGCTGTCCCAAAGTCAGGCATAAAAAGAGTATCCCCAACGAACACCATATCCTCAACCTGATAGCTCACACAGGCGGGCGTATGGCCCGGCGTAGCTAAAACATTTACTTCTAGTGAACCAAACTGAAGCCGCTCCTCATCACCAAGCAGCTTATCAAAGGCTTCAACAGTGCCCTTGATATTGAAAAGCCCATTGAAGGCATTTTGCACGACAGAGACATTTGCCCCAATGCATATCTCTCCGCCCAATTGTGACTTCAAATAGGGCGCAGCTGAGAGATGGTCTGCATGAACATGCGTCTCCAAAATCCATAAATTTTCCAGCCCTTGTTCTTGGATAAAGGAAATAACTTCATCGGCAGCAGCAGTCGATGTTGTGCCCGAACTTGGATTATAATCGAGCACGCTATCAATGATTATACTTTTTCTATGAACCGGATCAAAGACCACATAGGTTATTGTATTTGTCTCTTCATGAAAAAAAGCTTTCAATTCCGATGTCATTGAATTTCCCATTTATTTCACCTGTTTTGTTAATACCGCCGCACATTACATTCGATGATAGTCAGTCTTTCTCAAGCAAAGTAGACAAGCGAACAGCCAGTTGCGCTGCAACTTTACCATTATTCAAAGCCAAAGCCATATTCACTTCACTTGTTTTTCCATAGGACAATCGGTTCAGCGCACCAAGGATATAAGGCGTAATTGCAGCCCCTTTTACGCCGGCTTTCATAGCCTCTGCCCGCGCTTTTTCCACCAATGCATCTACTTCCAGATTATCCATGGCATATTCAGCAGGGACAGGATTACAAACCAGCATGCCTGAAGGAAGCCCCAGCCTATAATGCATATAAGTAATTTGCGCTAACTCTTCCATGTGTGATGTTGACGCAGGTAAAGAAATTCCGCTTGAAATACTGTGAAATGCGGGAAATGTATCCGTTTTATAACCAACGACGGGTACACTGAAGCTCTCCAGAACTTCAAGAGTTGCTGGTAAATCAAGGATAGATTTGGCACCGGCAGCGACAACAACAACATTGGATCTGGAAAGCTCAAGAAGATCAGCAGAGACATCGAAACCACCACCTCCCTCTTCAACACGATGAACTCCACCGATGCCCCCAGTCGCAAAAACCCGAATGCCTGCCCGCTCTGCGATGTAAGATGTGGATGCGACAGTAGTTGCTCCCGTCTTGCCGCAGCCTACAGCGACGGGTAAATCACGGACAGAACATTTCAAAACATCATCGGACATTGCCAGAAGCTCAAGTTCATCTGCAGTCAGTCCGCATTTGATTTGCCCTTTTATGATAGCAATAGTCGCCGGAACAGCACCTTCAGCTTTGATGATCTCTTCCATTTTGGCGGCGAGTTCCATATTTATCGGGTAAGGAAATCCATGACTGATAATAGTCGATTCCAGCGCAACAACGGGAACTCCAGCATCAAGTGCTTCCTTAACGGCTGGCGAATATTCGATTTCCATAAAACTTCCTCTTTTTTGTCCGCAAGTGGGTCATTCGTTTTCTCATAAGGCCGTACTCTTTCACTCCATCTGGATCAAGAAAATAATTCTGGGTAGTTGCCATTGACGGTCGACATTGGCTACTCTTCATAAAATCAGACAATAACAAAAATTAAGAGCTCAAAATGAAATCATCAAATAAAGTCGCCATTGTTACCGGATCAGCAACAGGAACAGGTGCTGCTATCGCAATCGCCCTTGCAAAAAAGGGCTATAATGTTCTGATTAATTACACAAAGAGCAAAACAGAGGCCGAAGAAACCTGCAAGCTTGTTGAAGAGACCGGTGCCCAGTCTCTTCTTTTTCAAGGGGATGTTTCAAAGGATGCGGATTGTCGTTCCATGGCAGCTGCAGCCATTGAAAAGTGGGGCCGTATTGATGCACTTGTCAATAACGCAGGTCGAACCAAGTTTGTTCCTCATCAGAATTTAGAAGATTTGTCGTTTGACGACTTTCAAGATATTTATGCCGTCAACACCATTGGTCCCTTTCAAATGTCCCGTGCTTGCGCACCACATTTAAAGAAAACGGGGAGTGGTCGCATTGTCATGATTTCCTCGATTGCCGGTACACATGGTCACGGGTCTTCTCTAGCTTATGTGGCATCAAAAGGTGGACTAAACTCCATGACGAAAGGTCTCGCACGCATTATGGGCCCTGAGATAACCGTCAATGCCATTTGTCCTGGCATGATTGAAACCCGCTGGTTGCGGGAAGGTTGGGGAGATGAAAATTATGAGGCAAACCGGGCGACAATGACAAGAAAAGTTCCCTTGAAAAAAGTTGCCCAACCAGAAGACATCGCCGATGCTGTACTCTGGTTTATTGAGGGTGGGGCATTGGTTACAGGTGAGCTTTTAATCGTTGATGGCGGCATGCATCTCGTTAGCTGATTTATTCATGGGGAGGGCATCCCCACCCATGACCAAGTTCTTTTTTAAAATTTTGTGATATTTTGATTACATAAATAATAAAAAAGTTACTTTTTTTGATGGATTTTTTCCGTTACTCTCCTAACTGAGAGAAGTGAGCTTGGCCCCGTTACAGGAAAATTCATAAAATGTGCGGGGCCTCTTTCAAAAGTATGGAATTGAGTATGGATCAAAAAAATGGCTCCACGCCCGGCTACAGACAGTAGTAAGTCGGCAGACGCGCGCCGCTTATTAATCGTCGATGACGAACGTGCCTTTGCAGAATATGTTGGGGAAGTTGGCTCCACTATGGGGTACGATGTTGTCGTTACTGATAATGCCATGGATTTCATGTCGTCTTACCGCGAGAAAAAACCTGCAACACTTGTTCTCGACATAATCATGCCAGGTGTTGATGGCGTTGAGCTTATTGGCTGGCTTGCACAACAAAAATGCACCTCAAAAATAGTAATCGTCACAGGTTTTAACGCTCGCTATGTTGAGCTTGCAGAAAATTTAGGAGGGGCGCATGGCTTGTCCCATATTCAAAGCCTGACCAAACCGGTCAAACTCTCCGATTTAAGGGCCGCATTGTCGTAATTTCATGGGAAACATCCTACCAGAGCTTAATGTTGCTCAGCTCGATTATGCGCTGAGTTACCCGTATGACCGGCCGGACCACTCATACTGTCTTGATGGTTCTGCTGTTGTAGATCTTCCTATAGATATTTCACTTTCCGGCAGAATTCCGGTAATTGCCTGCGGTTCAAATGCTGCACCCTCTCAATTGATTCGGAAATTTGACAGCATCAGGACTGATCCAATTTATGTAACAAAAGCCAGATTGGACAATTTCCTCTGTTGTTATTCAGCCCACATCACTTCTTACGGGTCGATACCTGCAACCCTCGCCTACATACAAGGAACATCAACTGACTGCCACATCACTTGGCTTACAGAGCAGCAGTTAGACCATATGCATAAGACGGAAGCCGTTGGGAAAAACTACCGGTATTCCAGACTTGAAAAGCTTGATCTGCTTTGTGAAGTAACTGGACTAATAACTGCGGCCTACAGTTATGTCAGCCTATTTGGCAGTTTATTGGATAGCGGGATACCTATTGCAGTATCAGGGATAAAGGCAACACCACCCCCTCTCCTTCAACTCAATCAAACTTCAATGCAGGAAAAAATTTTAGCAAAAACAGCTCCCAATTTATCCGTGACAGAATTTGTCTTCAGTAACATTTCCAATAGTCAGTTAAGGCGTGATAGAGTGGACTTAATAAAACAAAACACCAAAGCGTTTAGCTACCCTTATGAAAAGGTTGTCTTGACCTAGGAACTAAAAAATGGCCGTTAAGAGTGAAGAAGAGCTTCGAGAAATTTACAAGCATCCTAAAGAAAGCGTTTTAAAAAAAATCCTACCCAAATTGGATAAACACTGCCGGAATTTCATAGAACATTCCCCCTTTCTTGTTATGGCTACCGCAAATTCAGAAGGACAAACAGATGCGTCCCCTAAAGGCGATGCGCCTGGATTTTCGAAAGTACTAGATGATCATACTCTGATTATTCCCGATCGAATTGGCAACAATATTGCTGACTGCTTAATCAACATTCTGCAAGTGCCCGAAATCGGGTTGATATTCTTCATACCGGGTATACGGGAGACATTGCGTATAAATGGTTCATGCCAAATCGTAGCAGACGAACAAACACTTAATCCCCATACTGTGGACGGGAAACCACCTCAATCGGTTTTCAAGGTGACGGTTCGTGAAGCCTTTATGCATTGTGGGAAGTCAATAATTCGGTCTGACTTATGGGGGCAAAACAACAGGCTAGATCAAAAAGACTTCCCTACTCTCGGCCAGATTATGTCAGAACAGATTGGTGGACTAGATGCTGCAGACACCGATAAGCGCCTAGAAAATTCATATAAAAACAAATTGTACTAAGCAACTGTTCCTAATATGCACAACACATTGAAATCGCTAGCCATTGGTGGGGTCGGAGGCGCCGTATTTTTCCTCTTAGACCTTCCTCTTGCGTGGATGATGGGATCTATGTGCATAACAACAATTTTTGCACTGCGTGGCGTACAACTCAAAGTTCACCCCCCTCTTAAGAATATAATGGTTGCTGTTCTGGGGGTAATGTTAGGGAGTAATTTTTCACCAGAAACCATTGGAAATATGGTGCTTTGGAGCAATGGACTCTTACTCTCTTTCGCCAATATCTTCATTTCCATGTCAGTTGTTTATTTATACTATAGAAAAATTGGAAAACTTGATCGAACGACAGCCTATTTTTCTTCTGCGCCCGGCGGCTTCAACATCATGTATGAAGTGGGTGAGGCAAAAGGCGGCGATGGTCGAAAAATTGCTCTTATTCACGCAACCAGAATACTTCTGCTTGTCATGACAGTTCCCATTGCCTTTCGCTACGGCGTTGAAATTCAGGGAACAAAAGAATCCCTCCCTTTGCTTGGATCTTGGGAAGATCTTACTCAGTATGGATGGCTACTATTCGCCGCAATCATAGGTTTTTGGGGCGGAAAGATACTAAGATTACCAGCGCACCACCTTATGGGACCACTGATTGTCGCCGCAGCCTTTGAGCTGAGTGGATTTATTGACGTTAAGCCACCCTTACTCCTGATATATGCGGCCCAATTAGTGATAGGCACTTCCTTGGGCCTCAGATTTCTGGGCATATCAGTTCGTGAAGTTCGGCAAGTCATGTTGCTCAGTTGCGGATCGACCGCTTTGATGATTGCCATAGCGACCCTTCTCGCCATCCTGTGCTCTAACTTAATAGGGGTCAGTATCCCTGGATTAATACTGGCTTTATCGCCCGGTGGATTAGCGGAAATGTCTCTGGTCGCACTGGCGCTTGGGATTGATGTCGCTTTTGTCTCCGTCATTCATGCCGTTAGAATTACCTTCATTATCGGTTTTATTCCCCTCGCCTATCCTGCAGTTACCCATTTCTGGAGACTCAGAAACAAAAACTAATCTACTAATGGTAGTGCCGCTCGCCTTACCCGCGGGTAAGATACAGCTAACGTAATTCCCCGCATCACCATGAAGATAGCGAGCGCAGCCCATAATCCATGCATTCCCCAAATAGTTCCAAGAAAATGAACCGCTAGAAAATAAGCAAGGGCCGAGACGATCATACCGTTTCGCATTTCTTTTGACTGCATTGCCCCGACAAAAATACCATCCAACTGATAGGACCAAACAGAGACCAGAGGCATCAAAACCAACCATGGAAGATAAGTATAGGCAACGGCACGAACATCTTCGATATCGGTCAAGAGATTGACAAAAGACATCCCAAAAACACCATAAATCAAAGAATAGAGAAGAGCGACACAACATGCCCAAAAAGAGCTAACAAGTACAACCTGCTTTAATCTTCTTTCTTCTTTTGCCCCAATTGCAGCTCCAACCAATCCTTCTGCCGCATGCGCGAAACCATCCAGCCCAAAGGCCAAAAAATGCATAAAATTCATCAAAATTGCTGTAGCAGCTAAAGCCTCTTCGCTAATTTTTGCGGCCTGCGCAGTAAAATAGGCGAAGGAGAAAATCAACAAAATAGTACGAATAAAAATATCCAGATTGACTTTTAGAAGCTTGAAAGCCCGGGATATGGACAAAATTGAACTTTTACTCCATGCCCCTTTAATTCGCTTAAACTCTTTAACAACTAAAATAAAGCCAATGAAAACAGCTGAATATTCTGCAATAACCGATGCTAAAGCGACACCCTGAATATCCAGTCCCAACCACAATACAAAAATAAAATCCAGTGCAATATTCACGATATTCATGGAAACCTGTGTGAATAAGGCTGCTCTTGTATTTCCAACACCAATAAAAAATCCGAGCAAAGTATAGTTAAATAAAACAGCCGGAGCACCCCAAACCCGATAATTAAAATATGTGGATGCCCCCTGCTCAACCTGCATGTTCGAGCTAACCAGATTGAGGGCCACATTCAAAATCGGAACCTGCAAGACTATAATGGTCAGAGAGATCAAAAGCCCAAGCATTAAGGACTGCGCAAAAACTGTCCTTATTTCGTCCCCATCATTGGCACCCGCTGCTTGCGCGACAAAACCAGTAGTTCCCATACGCAGGAACCCGAACCCCCAATATAGGAAACTCATAATCATAGCGCCAATAGCAACGGCGCCCAAATAAGATGCTTCAGGTAAATGCCCAATAACAGCAGTGTCCACTGCCCCTAATAACGGTACAGAAAGGCCGGATAGGATAATTGGCCAGGCTCGGTGCAATATTTCCCAGTGCATTGGGGAGGCAAAAAAGGAGTTCATGATTAAGCTTACCTAAAATCCAAACGTGTCACGTATTTTGTAACCCGCCATGGCAATCGGCAAAAACCAGGGCTGCCCTTGGTAATAGGCTTTACTTTCAAAAGGCAGACCATCAAAAGCCGTATCACCTTCACTTGAATTCAGTATCTTTAGCGCGACTTTATGCCCTAGATAACCAGACATGGCCACGCCGGACCCGCAATAACCAAGGGCAAAGTAAACTCCCTCTTCCTGACCAATAGCAGGTAGTGCATCAAAACTATAAGCGACATTCCCGGACCAAACATGGGATACAGACACATCCCCTAAATGAGGAAATATTTCTGCGAGCCGCCTTTGCAAGGCTCTAGCCTGTATTTCAGGGGAGGAGGGTAATACCGTTGGTCGCCCCCCCAAAAGAACGCGGGTCCCATCAGGGGAGGCCCGATAATAACTCAACATGTTTCGGGAATCAGCAATCATTCTCCTCGTCGGAAACAGATTAGCGACAGTCTCTTGCGGTAATTTTTCCGTCGCGATCATTGTACTACCAATAGGAATGACTTTTTTAGCCAAAGAGGGATAAAAATCTCCGCTATATCCATTGGTTGCAATCATCACTTTGTCACATTTGATGGATCCGAGGCTCGTATCAACCACATAAAAGCCCGATTTTTTTGTTATCGCCTTTGCATGGCAGGGCGCCAAAATCAGCCCCCCATTCTTTTCAACAGCCGATGTGAGTCCTCTCACAAACTTGGCGGGGTGTAACCCTCCTGTATCAAACTGCCGAAAACCACCAACATATAAGTCCGATGCAATATCCTCACGACATTGATCTTTACCAATAATCTCATCCTCAATCCCTAAATGCTTCTGCTTTAGGGCTGTCTCCTTTTTCATGGCATCAAGGTGCTTTTCAAGAACAGCAGGATAAAGCCGCCCTTTCAACTCCAAATCACACTCGATCTGCTCATCATCAATGAGTTTTTTTACAAAACTGACTGAGCTCAAGGTTTCCCGGTAAATTTCTTCTCCGAGCACTTTACCATACTTAGCCATCAACCCGCTTAATCCGGGCTTTAATAGATTGCTGATCATGCCACCATTGCGGCTGCTTGCCCCAAATCCCGGTAATTGAGAATCTAATACAACGACTGACAAGCCGGATTTTGCAAGGGTCAAAGCCGCAGAAAGCCCTGTATATCCACCACCGACAATCACAACATCCTGCGCGCCCGTTGGGAGCTCATGAATCTCTGGTTTAGGCTCAGCCGCTTCCCACCAATATGGAAAATATGATATATTCGGGGTTTCAGGTGTTTTATTCACGGATTTACCAAACTAAAAAAGGATGAATACTGGCGCATAATTGATTTCCCCCACACTTAATCCTAACTTTAACTGGAATGGAACTTTAAAATTGAAGGCAGCACAAAATGGGCCGTGACCTAGACAAAAAAAGAAAAGCTAGCGCTTCAAGTGACGTTGATGCCTTTCTGAAAAAAGTTAGCTCGATTCAAAAAGTGCAAAACACCTCGACGGCAGGTCGTTTGATTTTTGCCATTGATGCAACAGCAAGCCGCCAACCGACTTGGGATCATGCTAGCCACCTGCAGAGAGAAATGTTCAACGCGGCGACAGTTGCGGGAAAACTCGAGCTCCAAATCGCTTTTTTTAGAGGTTTTGGCGAATTTAGAGCGACGCCTTGGACACAAAAAAGTGAATCCCTGATCGGCCCTATGTCCAGAGTCAGCTGCCTCGGTGGGCATACGCAGATTGAAAAAGTGCTCAAACACACCTTGCGCCAAACAAAAGAAAAACAAGTAAACGGACTTGTCTATATTGGCGATTGCATGGAAGAAGAAGCTGATAAATTGTGCCATATCGCGGGGCAATTGGGAATGCAGGGCGTCCCGATTTTTGCTTTTCAAGAAGGAGTAGATGCGACCGCTGAGATCTGTTTTCGCCAAATTGCGAAATTATCCGGGGGTGCTTTTTGTAAATTTGATATGCAAAGTGCTGAGAAGCTTAAGCTTCTATTAAATGCAGTCGCGGTGTATGCTGCAGGAGGGCGCAAGGCGCTTTTAAAATACAGTCAAAAAGTTGGAGGGGAAACGCTTTTACTGGCTCGCCAAGTGAAGTAGTTTAAAAAAAATGCTCGCATATTTTATAATTGGTATAGCCCTGTTGGCTGCCTTGATCATTGGCGGAAAAAGCCTCGCCAATGCAGAACCAAAGCATATAATCCGCGCCTTTAAAATTGCTGGCGCCATTATCTTGGGCGCTCTTGCCGCTTTTTTTGCCTATACAGGCCGTTTTCAGATTGCACCCCCACTGGCATTAATTGCTCTTTTTTTGCTTAGAAAAAAGCCGTTATTTGGTCGCAGCGCTCCCTCTTCTGGTCAAAAATCAGAAGTCACCACAGATTGGCTCCATGCAATTTTAGATCATGATACTGGAGAAATGGATGCAGAAATTCTACAAGGTGAATTTAAGGGAGCAAGGCTGTCGCAGCTATCGTTACCGCAGCTTCAAGAATTAAGCAGGTCCCTTGATGAGGACGAACAGAGCGCTGCAATTTTGGCAACTTTTATAGAACGAAATTTTACTGACACTGAGGATAGGCAAGGCACATATTCAGGCGGAGGCTCCAAAGGAAATCCAAACTACAATCAGCAAACAGGTATGAGCAGGTCAGAAGCCTTTGAAATACTCGAATTAGATCCAACAGCGAATGAAGGCGATATAAAAGCATCTCATAAAAGGCTCATGAAAAAATTCCATCCCGATCACG
>Ga0209826_1003332_pt1 | contig 10185 bp, 8 predicted proteins | sample GOMGulsemesocosm_5_FD_184637 | JGI IMG/M metagenome (GOLD analysis project Ga0209826, IMG submission 184637) | Methane-oxidizing microbial communities from mesocosms in the Gulf of Mexico - GOM15C Gulf of Mexico (SPAdes) (version 2) | ecosystem: Environmental > Aquatic > Marine > Cold seeps...
CCAAAATGCCAGTGAAGTTGTTCGAGATGCGTTAAGAATGCATCAATTTTATCGTCATAGGGTCATTGATGATCTTAGAATTGAAATAGCGAAAGGCTGGGAAGGTGAAACAAGTGACCGCTCTGTTGAGGATATTGTTAAGGCTAAATTAGCAGCTAAAGCTAAATAATGACAAAACCCTATAAGTTATCACCTGAAGCAGATAAAGATATAGAAGCTATTTTTGGTTACACCGAACTTGAATACGGTTTACAAAAAGCAGCAGATTACACATCACAATTTAGCACAGTTTTTCATCAACTAACTGAAGACACTGAGCTAGGCCGGGCAAGAAATGAAATAAAAAAGGACTTAAGAAGTCTTGTGCAGAATAAACACGTTGTCTTTTATCGCGTGCTGAAAGGTCATATTCGTATTGTTAGAATCCTTCATTGTCGTTCTGATACTCCTAGTTTCTTGAATAAAAGCTGACACAAGACTGGACTGAAGCGTGAAGCCCAATAGATCATCTGAAGTAATCACATCAACGAATTAAGCCAATGATGCTAATTTGACAACCCTAACACTCTTGATTCGTAATTCGGGACCCGTTTGTGCGCGTGCCCCCCCCCCCTTCGTTGCGGAGTTAATGAGTAAAGGGCAATAGGGATATTGCTGCAGGTCAGGCTTTGGCTAAGGTGGAATTATTGTTAGGATAAGGTGGAATTATTGTTAGAATAGTAAGCGCGCTTTATTAACCAATATGATTGAAGTATTCGGTAATTATAATTAACTAAAATATACCTCCTTTGGGAGGTTGGATTAAGGTATGAAATGTTAAATGATAAGACAGTATTAATTACAGGTGGCACTGGTTCATTCGGTAAAAAATTTATTGAAACAATTTTGAATCGCTACCCAGACGTAAAAAAAATAATCATTTACTCTCGTGATGAGTTAAAACAATCAATTATCAAGCAGAAATACCCTGCATATGACTTCCCTCAGCTTCGCTTTTTTATTGGAGATGTACGTGATCGAGAGCGTTTAACGCAGGCCTGTGAAGGTGTTGATGTGATTATTCATGCTGCTGCAATTAAACAAGTTGATACTGCAGAATATAATCCAACAGAATGTATTCGTACCAATATAGACGGTGCGGAAAATGTAATTCATGCGGCACTTGCATGTGGTGTTCACGATGTTGTTGCATTATCAACGGATAAAGCTTGTGCGCCCATTAATCTTTACGGTGCAACTAAGTTAGCATCAGATAAACTCTTTGCTGCGGCCAATAATATTCGCGGTTCAAAAGATATTAAGTTTAGTGTTGTACGGTACGGTAATGTAATGGGTTCTCGCGGCTCGGTTATTCCTTTCTTCTTAGATAAACGTAAAGATGGCGTTTTACCTATTACCCATAAAGATATGACTCGTTTTAATATCTCACTGCAAGATGGGGTGGATTTAGTGATGTTTGCGTTGGGTAATCATTTAGGCGGTGAAATTTTTATTCCTAAAATCCCATCTTATAAAATCCTGGATATTGCAGAGGCAGTTGCACCTGAATGTAAAACTCGCGATGTAGGTATTCGTCCAGGTGAAAAGTTACATGAAGAGATGATCACAGATACGGACTCTCTTAATACCATTGATTTGGGGTCTTATTATGCAATCCTTCCTTCTGTTTCATATACGTATGTAGAAAGTGAGTATATTGCACACCATAAAGCGGAAAAAGTACCTTTTGGATTTAAATATAACTCAGGTACTAATACCCAATGGGAAACTATTGAGGGTTTACGTCAGTTAATTGTAGATCATGTTGACCCTACTTTTAAGGTGTGAATAATGATCCCTTACGGCAAACAAGAAATTACAAAGCAAGATATTGATGCGGTTGTTAGCGTATTGCAGTCTGATTTTTTAACGCAAGGGCCACAGGTGCCCGCTTTTGAAAGGTCATTAGCTAGCTTTACTGGCGTGGAGCATGCGTTAGCAGTGAATAGTGCAACTTCGGCGCTTCATATTGCTTGTTTGGCGCTGGGGTTAGGTGCGGGTGATATTCTTTGGACGTCACCTATTACCTTTGTGGCTTCTGCTAATTGTGGTTTATATTGCGGTGCTAAAGTTGATTTTGTTGATATTGATGCTGCGACCTATAACCTGTGCCCAGTAAAGCTAGAAGAGAAGCTAGTTGCTGCAAAGCAGCAAGGTACGTTACCTAAAGTCCTAGTTGCTGTTCATTTGTGTGGGCAGCCTTGTGACATGAAGGCGATTAGTGAGTTAGCTAAAGAGTATAACTTTAAAGTTATTGAAGATGCTTCACATGCTATTGGTGGGCAGTATTTGGGTAAACCAATTGGCCGATGCCAGTATTCCGATATTACAGTTTTTAGTTTTCATCCTGTAAAAATTGTAACAACTGCTGAAGGGGGGGCGGCTCTGACTAATAGTGATAGCTTAGCGGAAAAAATGAACCTGTTTAGAAGCCATGGTGTGACTCGTGACCCTAACTTGATGGTTGGAGAGTCAGATGGTGGTTGGTATTATCAGCAGCTCGAGTTGGGTTACAATTATCGTATGACAGAGTTGCAAGCTGCGTTGGGTGTATCGCAGATGACTCGATTAAGTGAGTTTGTAGCTGCACGCCATTTATTAGCTAATCGTTATAATGAGCTGCTTCTTAACCTACCGCTAACGTTACCTTACCAAATGCCTGATACTTATTCGGGGTTACATTTGTACGTGATCCGCTTGCAATTAGATAAAATAACTAAAACACATAAGCAAGTGTTCGATGAGCTGCGGGAAAATGGTATTGGCGTCAACTTACATTATATTCCAGTGCATACTCAGCCTTATTACCAAGAGCTTGGTTTTAAAGTGGGAGACTTCCCTAACGCGGAATCCTATTATCAAGAGGCTATCTCTTTGCCGATGTTTCATTTGATGACTCAAGCGCAACAAGACGAAGTTATTGCAGTGCTTACTCAAGTGTTACAGGGTTAGATATGAATGTTGCAATTATCCCTGCACGAGGGGGTAGTAAACGTATCCCTCGTAAAAACATTAAATGCTTTCATGGTAAGCCTCTGATTGCATACTCCATTGAAGCTGCAAAACAATCGGGTTGTTTTGATAAGATACTTGTTTCAACAGATGACCAAGAAATAGCGGACGTTGCTTTACAGTATGGGGCTGAAGTGCCGTTTTTGCGCCCTGCGAGTATTGCTGATGATTTTGCGACTACGTTAGATGTTATGCAACATGCTATTGCGTGGTGCAAAGATCAGCAATGGGTTGTTGATAAAGTGTGTTGTATCTACGCGACTGCACCCTTTATCTTACCTGAAGATATTAAACAAGGGCTTGTAGAGTTATCTGATGAAAAAGTGCAATATGCTTTTAGTGCAACTACATTTCCATTTGCAATTCAGCGTGCAATTTTATTAGATGAAAGTGGTGCAGTCAGTATGTTTTCTCCTGAATACGCTAATACCCGCTCTCAAGACTTACCCGAAGCTTACCATGATGCAGGGCAGTTTTATTGGGGAAAAGCGACAGCCTATTTAACGGGTAAAGCAATTTTTTCAGAGCATTCAAAAGCGGTTATCTTACCTAGAAAACGTGTTCAGGATATTGATACGCCTGAAGATTGGGAACTTGCCGAATCATTATTTAGTGTGTTGTAGGTATATTAATGAAAGTTGTTATACGGGCAGATGCCTCGATACACATTGGTAGTGGCCATATTATGCGTTGCCTTGTGCTTGCCGAAGCATTAAAAGAACTGGGATACACGGTTAGCTTTACATCTCGCCCTCAGCAAGGCAACTTAATCGAATTCGTACGTAATAAAGGGTTTAAAGTCTATGAACTCGTTACCCCTACTCAATGGCAGACTCCACAAAATAGTGCCGATTATGCCGCTTGGTTACAAGTGCCTTGGCAAAAAGATGCAGAGAGTTTAATTCAGCAAGTTGAGAATATTGATTTGTTAATCGTGGACCATTATAGTTTAAATGCTGATTGGGAGCTTTTTGTTAAAAATAAGCTAACATGCAAAGTATTTGCTATCGATGATTTAGTGCGCAAACATCAAGCAGACTTGATCTTAGATCAAACATTATTACGTGAACCGCATGAATACAAAGCGATAAACCCAAATACCATTGTCTTAGCAGGTTGTGATTTTTCGTTGTTAAAGCACAATTTTATAACTTACCGAGAAAAAGCACTTGAGAGCACAATGTCATCCTCAGGTATTAATGTGCTAGTTAGCATGGGAGGTATTGACCAGCCTAATGCAACGTTACAAACGCTACAAGCATTATCAAAAGCAAATGGTAAGAAGCCGTCTGTAACCGTTCTTTTAAGCGCTAAGGCCCCTAACTATCAGAGCGTGAAAAATTTTAGCCTGCAACATTCTTCATGGGTTAATCATATTGGCTTTGTCGAAAATATGGCTGAATTAATGTTATCTCATCATGTTGCAATTGGGGCACCCGGAGGCACCTCTTGGGAGCGTGCTTGCTTAGGCATACCAAGTGTTATTATCCCCTTAGCGGATAATCAACAAACAATAAGTGCTAACTTAGTCCAAGTGGGCGCTGCCATTAGCGTTAATGTTGCCAATATTAGTTCGGACTTATTACCAGCATATCAAACGATGATTAATGAATGGGCTGCAATGCGCATAGCGAACTTATCCGTTTGTGATGGACTAGGTCTATTACGCGTTACCGAGAGTATTAATGCCCTATGCAGCAATGCCACCAATTTAATGACATTACGGCGTGCCAATAAGACTGATATTAAACAAGTTTTTGACTGGCAGCTTTTACCTGAAACAAGAAAACATGCACTAACTCCCGAGCTACCGACATGGGAAGGTCATCAGAAATGGATGAATACTAAACTGCAGTCTATTTCGGATTATTTTTACATTATTGAATCACTGCTTAAAAACAATTGCATAGGCGTTTTACGGCTAGATAAGCTATCTGCAGGTAAATACGTCATTTCCATTTTTATCGACCCTCAGTATTTTGGGCAAGGTTTTGCGAAAGAAGCACTTGCATACGTTGATAGAATGCACCCCAATATTACGATTAAAGCAACAGTGTTAGAAGAAAATATTGCCTCTCAAAAGTTATTCACCGCTGCTCATTATCAACGATTAACGGATGATACATTTATTCGTCATCCAATTTCTTGAGATATTTATGAAACCCTATATAACAATTGATAGTAGAAAAATTGGCTTAGACCACCCTCCATATATTATTGCTGAGCTTTCGGCTAACCATAATGGTGATATTAATCGCGCTTATCAAATTATGGCAGCAGCCAAAGAAGCGGGCGCTGATGCCATTAAGTTGCAGTCTTATACGCATGAAACAATTACCATAGACTGCGACTCAGAAGAGTTTCAAATTCATGGTGGTTTATGGGATGGCCAATCTTTGTATGAATTATATAAAGGCGCGCATATGCCATGGGAATGGCATAAACCTTTATTTGAAAAGGCAAAAGCGTTAGGAATTACTATTTTCAGCTCACCTTTCGATTTTACAGCTGTTGATTTGTTAGAAGAGTTAGATGCACCAGCCTATAAAATTGCCTCGTTTGAATTGGTTGATTTACCGTTAATTTCACGTGTAGCAAAAACGGGTAAACCGATGATTATGTCTACAGGTATGGCGAATAAAGAAGAGATTCAAGAAGCCGTTGATTGCGCCCGTAAAAATGGGTGTGAAGAACTAATTGTATTGCATTGTGTGAGTGGCTACCCAGCCCCAGCAGAGCAGTACAATCTAAAAACCATTGCTGATATTTCAGAGCGATTTAATGTGTTATCTGGTTTATCAGACCATACCATTGATAATGCAACAGCTGTGGCCTCTGTTGTACTCGGTGCTTGTCTAATTGAAAAACATGTAACTATGGACAGAAATGGCGGAGGTGCTGATGATAGCTTCTCACTTGAACCTCACGAATTAACGCAACTGTGTAAAGACAGTAAAGCAGCATGGCAAGCGCTTGGTCATGTTAATTACGAACGAACTGAGGCCGAAAAAGGTAATGTCAAGTTCCGTCGTTCATTATATGTCGTCAAAGATATTAAAGCTGGTGAAAAGTTTACTTCTGAAAATGTTAGAAGTATAAGGCCTGGTTTTGGTTTGGCGCCTAAGTATTATGATGAAACCTTAGGAAGTACTGCGAGAATATCTATAAAAAGCGGGACTGCACTACATAGGGGGCATCTCATTGGGTAGCTGTCTTTTATATAGTAGGTCTGTGGTTGCTAATTCATGTTGATTTAAAAATGTAAAACGAACTAGATTGATGCTCTTCTTTTGTAAATATAGCCAAGATCTAATGCTGTTTACTTAGAGCATTAACCTAAAATATAAAAAGAGAGTTGAAGCTTGGATGATAGCTTGCAGAGGTGAAAAAAAATAATGTCAAAGTTTATTAACAATAACAAAGGGGGCTAACATTAAGCACGACTCGGAGGTAACAAAACCCACTGCTAATTTAGCTAGTGATAAGGTAAGGTTTAGTGGCGCTAGGGGTGTTTTAAGTGACATTAATGGAGTGCGTAAGACAAAGTTGAGGTCTAAGTTTAAATTTTATGCTGTAAAGCCTCTAGCTATCTTGTCTTTTGTGCTGCCAATTAAAAACCAATATTTTGCTTGGGCTCATTATCATTCAGGCCTTTTTGTTAAAGCAAAGGGTAGTATTCCTAGCGATATGTCAAATGCTTTGAAGTTGAAGATTTTATACCAAGTAGCTAAGCACTCGGATGCGTCGCTATCTAGTTTATTTCGTGTGGAAAAGGATAGTTTTAACAGCAACATTGGTCGACTAAATTATATAATTATTTTTATGTATATAAGGCACAAGTATGCTAATGGTGATGAGTTTAATGAGTTGTGGAGACTTACAAGCTCTAAGGGAAGTAAAGTTAAAAAAAGGTTTGTGATAGATTGTATTTATTATTTTTATAAGCGTTTCCCCGTAACTGGTTTGAAAACTTCTTATTATACGGATTATGAAGCTCTTAAGGCCTTAGCTAACTGCTTATCTTCTCAGGAATTAAAAAAATATAATCCGCTTAAAGATTCTGTTTTTTTAAATGATAATCCTATATTTGCATTACTCTCAGAATGCAGGGGCGACGCTAGTTTGACTTCTAAGTTGTTAGCATACGTTCCTGAGTCAAGGCAAATGAGATTTATTCTTGAGTATGATTATTTGCTATCACGGAGAGAAGTTTTTAAAATTTTGGGTTGTGAAGGAGAATTACAGAAGAATTTTTTCCATAAGAATAACCGAAAGGCTATAAAGCTACTTGATTATACTATATCAGTTGGGGATAAAGACGCTTATACGAGTTTTTATAAAAAGACAAAACCAAAAAATGTTAAATACTATATATGGTTTTTGTTCTTTAATGATGAGTATGCAAAAATCGCAAAAATAATAAAAACCTTATCTATGTTGAGATTAGATAAGGCGTATGGGCAATGTTTGTATATAGTATATTTATCACTAGTAAGTATAAGAGCTAAACTCGCCATAGACTTTGTCAACACTCGAAAAAAACGAGGGCTAAATATATCGTCTTATCAAGTGCTTAACTCATTATATGAGGGCGATTTAGCTAAAGCTGAGCTATCTAGAGCTGAGCTTGGATCTAGCTTAGAATCTTATTTAAACCTTCAATATCAGCGGGTTTCTTCTATTAATTTAGAGAAAATGGATAAAGTACTATTTGTTGCCGAGCAAGGGGTCGCTGATGAAATTCGTTGGGCTAGACTGTATTCTCGTATAGATAGCCCTAATGTTTCCATAACTTGTGATTATCGGTTCTATGATTTATTTGTACGATCTTTTCCGAATATTACTTTTATTCCTTTGCATAGGTTATTTAGGAAGCCTCGGCATTTAAGTGTTGAGGAATTCCACTCCCATAACCTACCAAATAATGTTGAGCAGGAAGAGTACGATTGTATTTCTAGTACTTCTATGCTTTTTCTATCTTTATCTGATGCGAATATAAAAACAAAAAATGAGGCATATTTAAAAGTTGAAAATTTTGGTTTTAGACCTGGTAAAAAGAAAGTTGGCATTTTATGGTCATCTAGTTTTGCTACTGGCTTGAGAGGTCACCGGTATGGAATTGATAAAGAGCATTATCTAGAGTTAATCAAAGAAAACTCTCAATTGGAATTTTATTGTCTACAGTCTCCTATTAGTGATGAAGATAGATTGTTTTGCCTGAAAAATGGCATTTATGTTGTAGACGCAGTTGATTTGTACAATGATTTTAATAAATCATCCGAGTTTCTTGCCTCTTTAGATTGTGTGGTTGGTCCTTCGTCACTAAATACTGAACTAGCCGCCGCTTGTGGTACTACTTTTTTCCATATTGCAAATGCCGCTGAAGTTGCCTTCATGAGAAATGGAGAGCTTGGTAAACTTTCCAAGCATGATCAATTAAGTGAAAATACTATAACCGTACATCCCTTTAGTGGCTATGGTGAAAGAGGGAGTTACGAAATTACGAAAGATTGTTTTGAGCATCTAAGGGAGCTTATAGGTGGAATATAGTTGCCAAAAGTCATTCTGAAGTGTAATGAAAATAGAGTTCTCCTTTTATTAAGGAGTTTTATATGTATTCCATTAAAGACAACCAGGCATTTCGATCAAAGGCTTGTATTACCGAAAAGTTGCTAGGCTTTGAACCTAAAACTTAAGTGGCCTTGTTTGTTCTTCATCTTTAGATTGAATTTCATGGCCGCTTGTTTTAGTAGCATCCCTTTAAGGTGTGTTTTATCAGTTTACCCCATGCTGATTTGTTAGATGAGAAAGCCCTTGAATAGTTAGTCGCCCCTGAAGAACTCCTAACTCACTAATATTAAAGAATAAATTGGCTGTTAATGGTAAAGTAGTTTGCAAGAAAACAAGTAATGATGCTCAAAACCTTGCAAACTATGAAGCCTAAAACAACAAATAACCACCCTGATTTATTTCGCTCTCAGCTCTCTCAAATCATTAATTTATCGCATCCACTTTGTCGTTTAGCCGATAAAATCAATTGGGGTCGCCTTGAAGGTGAGATTGATCAGATTTATGGAAATGGCTGCGGGTATCCTGCCTTACCGACGCGTTTATTAGCAGGACTTCATTATTTAAAGTACACCTTTGATCAAAGTGACGAAGACGTTATTGACCGCTGGATTGAAAACCCTTATTGGCGGTACTTCTGTGGGTTTGAATATCTACAACATGAGCTTCCTTTGCATCCAACATCAATGACTAAATGGCGAAACCGTGTAGGTGGTAAGTAAGCGCTCCATAAACCCCACCTAGATTTAAACGTTCGAATGACCTACCGATCCCGAGTCAATAGCCCAGGGTAGCAAAGCTTCGATCTCTTCTAGGCTTTGAACTGAGGGCAAGGCTGTAAATACTTGCGTCAGGTAAGCAAAGGGTTCCCGTCCATTAGATTTTGCTGTTTCAATGATGCTGTATAACATGGCACTGGCCTTTGCACCCTTTGGGGTGTCACTAAATAACCAGTTCTTGCGACCAATCACAAAGGGGCGGATTGCATTTTCTGCTGTGTTATTGTCGATATTTAGGTAACCCTGTTCTGTATAGAGGGTGAGCTTACTCCAGTTTCTATGCAGATAGTTGAGTGCCTTACCGAGTAACCCTTTGGGTAAAACATGCTGTAGTGTCTTATCCAGCCAGTGGCGTAACTTATTGAGGATGGGTACGCTGTCTCGTTGGCGTATGGCATAACGCGCTTCAACGGTTTGATCTTTGATCTGGCGCTCTATGTTGTAAAGTTTGCCGATTAGGTTGATCGCCACGCTGGCTTTACCGGCTTTGACCTTCTTGCCCTTTAAAGCCGTGGCTTTTTGCGCATCGATAAACTTTCTACGAGCATGAGCCCAACAACCCAGCTGGGTGATGTGTTCTCCCGCACACACCGCGTTATAACCGGCATAATCGTCAGTTTGAAGGTAACCCTTATAGTCGCCGAACAGCTGCTTTGCAATATCGCCTCCACGCCCCGGTGCGTAATCAAACAGAATAACTTTCTGGTCAGCTAAGCCGCTGGTTCGAACCCACATGTAAGAGCGACTTTGGGGTGTTTTATCGGGCTCTTTGATAACCTGTACCACC
>Ga0209826_1003333_pt1 | contig 10183 bp, 10 predicted proteins | sample GOMGulsemesocosm_5_FD_184637 | JGI IMG/M metagenome (GOLD analysis project Ga0209826, IMG submission 184637) | Methane-oxidizing microbial communities from mesocosms in the Gulf of Mexico - GOM15C Gulf of Mexico (SPAdes) (version 2) | ecosystem: Environmental > Aquatic > Marine > Cold seeps...
GGATCACTCCTGCTCACGAGTAACCAATGTTTCACAAGAAAAGGCCGTTTCCCATGAAATCACTTCTGTTCGCTGCCGCATTTTCTATTCTGCCAGCTCTGTCTGCCGCTAAGGATTCGATTTTCATCGACTACCAAGCCTATGAAAAATTTGTCACAGATCACGTCATGGCCCGTAAGTTTCAAACGCTGATATTGCAATTAGGCGGCCGTGACGAACTCACCAAAGAGGAATTACGTGCCCTCAACCGACAAATGCGCTCGGTCATGCCCAAAGACTTCACTCAGAGTGAAGTCATCAAGTCCGTCGATCTTGGTTCGGGGTTTTCGCAAGAAGCCAGAGTGTTCTGGACCGGCTTAAGCTATGTCTATTATTATGCATTTTTGCACCAGCGTGAGGACGAGCTGGTTGTGTTGAAGTTTAACCTCAACACAAGCTCATCCAAAATCTTCGACAAGTTCTAGGTCTTATCGCAGAGGTCTGGACGCCATGCTGCCCCGTTCGCGGTACGGTGTGGTGTCATAGTGTGCCCGATAGCATTTTGAGAAATGCGAGGGCGAGGCAAAGCCACAGGCAAGTGCCACATTGATCACGCTCATATCGGTCTGCATCAAAAGGTTACGTGCCTTTTGCAGCCGCAGTTCCATGTAATACCGCTTGGGTGATCGGTTCAGATACCGTCGAAACAGGCGTTCAAGCTGACGGGTCGACATTCCCACATCCTTGGCCAGGATTGAGGGGCTGATCGGCTCTTCGATATTGGCTTCCATCATCTGGATCACGGTCGACAGTTTCGGATGGCGAACCCCAATACGCGTCGGCACCGACAGCCGCTGACTGTCCTGATCTGTTCGAATCGAGGAATAGATCAACTGATCTGCCACCGCATTGGCCAGGTCTTCACCGTGATCATTGGCAATCAGTTTCAACATCAGATCAATCGACGAGGTGCCACCAGCAGTGGTCATCCGCTTGCCGTCCAACACAAAAACCGATTTTGTCAGTTCAACCTCGTCAAATTCCTCGGTGAAACTGTCAGAGTTCTCCCAGTGAATGGTGGCTTTCTTACCGTCCAGCAGACCAGCTTTTGCCAACACATAGGCAGCCGTACACAGGCCACCAACCATAAGCCCCTTGCGTGATTCTCGGCGCAACCACCCCAACAGTTTCTTTGTTGTGGCGTGCTGCACGTCGATACCACCACACAATAGAATCGTGTCATCGCGTTGCAAATCATTCAGATCCAGATCGAGCCGGAAGGACGTTCCCGCAGAACATGTAACGTAGTCGCCACCTTCGCCAACAAGAACCCAAGAATACAGTTCCTTGCCGCTCATCCGGTTGGCTATCCGCAGGCTTTCCAATGCTGCCGAGAAGCAAAGCATCGTGAATTTGTCCATTAAAACAAAGACAAACCGGCGCGGGCGATCTGTGGAGCTGTCCACTTCGACAAGCTGGCGTTGCTGTTCCATAGCGCGCGTTCCCTTAAATATTCGGAGACACCAAGGTGTGTCAGACCAAGGGTGTGTTTGGCACGGTGCTCATAGCTTTGCGTCTACGTCAAGTGGGCGCATTTCATAACTGGCCACAAAGGCATGGCTTTAGTATAGAGAGGCCTCAATTAACGTAAGACTTCGATGTGGAGATAGAGCTATGAGTGAGTGGCAAAAAACGAACTGGCGCGCCAAACCGCGGGTTCAGATGCCTGACTATACCAACGCTGACGCCCTTGCAGGTGTCGAAGCGCAGCTCTCCAATTATCCACCCTTGGTCTTTGCCGGTGAAGCGCGTCGTCTGAAAGATCATCTTGCTGCCGCAGGGCGTGGCGAGGCCTTCTTGCTGCAGGGTGGTGATTGCGCCGAAAGCTTTGAGCAGTTCAGTGGAAACAACATTCGTGACACCTTTAAGGTGATGCTGCAGATGGCCATGGTGTTAACCTATGGTGCCAAAGTTCCGGTGATCAAACTTGGCCGGATGGCTGGGCAGTTTGCCAAACCACGCAGCGCAGCCACTGAAACAGTCAACGGTGTGGAGCTGCCAAGCTACCGCGGCGACATCATCAACGAATTGGCGTTCACTGAGGAAGGCCGAATCCCGAACCCAAACAAGATGTTGCAGGCCTATACTCAGTCAGCAGCGACGCTGAACCTGTTGCGGGCGTTTTCTACCGGTGGGTACGCTGACGTGAACCAGGTGCATGCTTGGACACTGGGTTTTACCGAATCCGGGAAGGTAGAAAAATACCAGGAAATGGCCGGCAGAATCAGCGACACGCTCGACTTCATGAAGGCGGCTGGCGTCACTCAGGAAACCGCGCACACGCTGCAATCGGTTGAGTTCTACACAAGTCACGAAGGTCTTCTACTTGAGTATGAAGAAGCACTGACGCGCGTCGATACAACATCCGGAAAATGGCTGGCTGGCTCGGGCCACATGATCTGGATCGGTGATCGGACACGTCAACCAGATGGTGCGCATGTTGAATTCTGTCGTGGCGTATTGAACCCAATTGGTCTGAAATGCGGTCCAACCACTTCAGCCGAAGACCTCAAGGTATTGATGTCTAAGCTGAACCCTGAAAACGAAGAGGGCAAACTGACTCTTATTGCGCGCTTTGGTGCCGGCAAAGTCGCTGAACACCTGCCGCGTCTGGTCAAGGCCGTGCAGGAAGAGGGCGCCAATGTCACGTGGGTCTGTGATCCAATGCATGGCAACACCGTGAAATCACCCTCGGGTTACAAAACGCGTCCGTTTGACAGCGTTCTGCGCGAAGTCCGTGATTTCTTTGCTGTCCACAATGCCGAAGGCACTGTTCCCGGTGGCGTTCATTTTGAGATGACCGGCCAGGATGTGACCGAATGTACAGGTGGTGTTCGTGCGGTGACGGATGAGGATCTGAGCGACCGTTACCACACAGCCTGTGATCCACGTCTCAATGCCAGCCAATCGCTGGAACTTGCTTTCTTGGTGGCCGAAGAACTGTCGAATCTCCGCACCGAGCGCGAAACGCGTCAGGCTGGGTAACGACAAAACCACAACGTGAAATGATTTATGCCCGGCGTTTGCGTCGGGCATTTTTTATGATCTGCAAGATGTTACTGCGAAACATGTGGTCCAAATACAAAACGCCCCGGGGTTCTCCACGGGGCGTTTTTGTTCCAAGTGCTATGACCAGCGGCTTGAACCAATAATAAAGTCCTAACAGATCAGCGGGTAAAAATCAATCCCGGCTCACCACCAAGCGAAGATGCGGCGCACGATCAATCTTTGGCTTAGAGGAGGGCTCACTGATTTCGTCCAGATTTCGGCGCGCCACGTCCATTGTTTCGCGGCTTTTCTTGGCCAGTTCACGGGCCTCATCCATCACGGTACGCTCGTCACCAAATCGGGCTTGAACTTCAGCAAATCCGGCATTGACCTTGTTCGTAGGTTTCGGGCTTTTCTGAGTCTCTGGTATGCTGGATACTTGGCGCAAGTCAGTAGCAACAACATCAAAACGCTGCGAGGTTTTGGACGGATTACCTTCTGAGACAAAGACCCCCAACGCCCGGCTGACATCGCCCAGATCACTGCGCAGCGGCAGCATCAGAATACGTGCCTCTTGTGCTGGATGGTTTCTGGTGGCTACGGTCGACAGAGTTAATTCAACAATCGCCGGCGTATCGAACATATGTTCCAGCGCGGCACTGACCTGTTTGCGGGCAGCTGGGGTGAAAAATGCGGTGAGCGGCATGCCGCGCACTTCCATGCCGGCCATTTCGTTCAGCTTCTGACCAGCAAGACGGAACCGGGCGATGCCAGGTGCAATGCGTTCCAGTACAAAAGTCTGGCTGAGAATGTTTTCCAGACCGCGTGGATCAATCTGCGACCGATGGGGAATGTCTTCGCCTTGGCGCAAAGCGGTCCAATAGGCTTCGGCCTGACGAATAGGAGACAGGGAACAACCACTGCGGAAACGATCCATCGATATCACCTTGTCTTGACCCAAGTTGTGCCCAGATCCCTTGCGACTACCAAAAAACATATCCAATCCCTCCATTTGCGTCCGATTTCATTCCCGTGCCCGTCGGAGCAAACTTGCTTTCAACGACTAGTACCGAAATGGTTACTCTGGAGTTAAGATGACACAATCTAGCTAAACTTTGGACTAAATGTTTAAACAATGGTTAACATCTCATCGCGTGCGCCCTGTTAACCAATTTGATCGCCATCGTCTGGTATCCGGTCTTGTGCAGGTTGTGCCCATGGCTTTAGGTGCTGATCAAGTTGTCAGGAAACAGCAAGGAACCTGCCGTATGACTTTGCAATCAATGACTGGTTTTGCATCCTCCCAGGGAAATCTGGGAAGCCACAATTGGAGCTGGGAAATCCGCTCGGTGAATGCCAAAGGGCTGGACCTTCGTCTGCGGGTTCCCGATTGGCTGGATGGATTGGAAACTCAGCTGCGCGCCCAACTGGGCAAGGCCTTGGCGCGTGGGAATGTCTCCTTGGCGTTGCGGGTGTCGCGCAGCGAAGAGGGTGTTGCACAGCTGGAATTGAACAGCTCAATACTGGCATCCATCTTGTCGGCAGTTGGAGAAGTGGAGGCTGCAGCCGCTGATGCTGACGTCAAACTTGCCCCCACCAGTGCGGCTGATCTGCTGTCTATGCGCGGGGTATTGGAACAGTCCACCAGCAGCGACGATCCCGCGCCGCTTGTTAAAGAACTGAGTAAGGAATTCGAAAGTCTTGTGTTCGAATTCGTGCAAATGCGAGAAGCCGAAGGCGCGGCCTTGGAGGAAATATTAACCAATCAACTGGCCCAAGTAGAGCAGTTAACAGCGGTTGCAGCCGACCGTGCCGAGGCGCGAAAGCCCCTGGTTGCTGCCGCACTGAAGGTCAATCTTGAGAAAATTTTAGACAACACAGAGGGTGCCGACGCAGGGCGCGTTGCGCAAGAACTGGCCATTCTGGCGGTTAAATCCGATGTCACCGAAGAAATTGACCGGCTAGGGGCCCATGTTGCAGCAGCGCGTGAACTGCTGACCAATGGTGGTGCCGTGGGCCGCAAGTTTGACTTTCTGATGCAGGAGTTCAACCGCGAGGCCAATACATTGTGCTCTAAGGCACAAAACAGCGATCTGACCGCCACCGGGCTTGAGCTGAAGGCAGTCATCGACCAGATGCGTGAACAGGTCCAGAACATAGAATAAGAACAAGGAGAACTCGTCATGACAGATCGGCGCGGTCTATTGATCATCCTGTCGTCACCGTCCGGTGCTGGAAAATCCACATTGGCCAAGCGGTTGATGCAATGGGATCCTAGCTTGGAATTTTCGGTGTCCGCCACGACCCGTCAACCTCGTCCAGGCGAGGAACACGGGCGGGAATACTACTTTCTTGAGGAAAAGGAATTCAAGCAACAGGCCATTGATGGCGAAATGCTGGAACACGCTCATGTTTTTGGCAACTTCTATGGCTCGCCGGCAGGGCCAGTGAAAAAGACCATCGATTCTGGCCAGGATGTCCTGTTTGACGTCGATTGGCAGGGTGAGATCCAGATTCGCAATTCGGACCTAGGCAAACACGCTTTGTCGATATTTATTCTGCCACCTTCTATCCGCGAACTTCGTCGTCGCCTGGAAACCCGGGCCCAAGACAGCGAGGATGTGATCGGCAAACGTATGCTGAAAAGCTGGGACGAGATAAGCCACTGGGGCTATTACGACTATGTGTTGATCAACGATGATCTCGATGAAACCGAAGAACGGTTGAAAACCATCGTCCAGGCCGAGCGTATGCGCCGCATTCAACAACCTTCGCTGACACAACATGTACGGACGTTGCAAACCGAGTTCGAGGATCAGCAATGACGATTTATGCGCTTGGGGACCATAAACCACAAATTCACGATGATTCCTGGGTGGCACCGGATGCCAACCTGATTGGTCAGGTTGTGGTTGAGCAAGGGGCCTCGGTCTGGTTTGGATGCACCATTCGTGCCGATCACGAGGAAATCCGTGTGGGTGAGGGATCAAATGTTCAGGAAAACTGCGTCATGCATATCGACGCCGGTTATCCGCTGATAATCGGTCAGAACTGCACTATCGGTCATAAGGTGATGCTGCATGGCTGTACCATTGGCGACAACACACTGATTGGTATGGGGGCCATTGTGCTGAACGGTGCCAAGATTGGTAAAAACTGTCTTATTGGCGCGGGCGCACTGATCACCGAAAATAAGGAAATCCCGGATAATTCTCTGGTCATGGGGTCTCCGGGCAAAGTGGTCCGCGGTGTTGACGCGGCGCTGGCCGAGAAGCTGCGCCAAAGTGCACTGCACTACCAAGAAAATATGCGGCGTTTTCGCGCTGAACTAAAAGAGGTCTGAGACATGCGCAATTCCAAAGGCTCGCTGATGCGGCCCGATCCGCTGCCTTTTAGCGCCAGTCAGCCAGTTGTGACGCCACTCAGTCCGTCGGTTGTCTATGCCAGCGAAACCCCGGATGCGCTGGATGATCAGTACGAGGGCAGGGTGCAGGGTTATACCTACTCGCGCGAGGGGCATCCCAATGCCGATGTGGTTGCCAAGCGGCTGGACACGATGGAGGGCATGCCAGGTGGTGTGGTCACCAGTTCCGGCATGGCGGCGGTTTCGGCGGTTGTTCTTGGTCTGCTCAAGTCAGGTGATCATATCATCGGCGCCAACCAGCTTTATGGTCGGTCCCTGCGACTGATGAAAGACGACTTGCCACGTCTGGGCATTGCCACGACGCTGGCCGATCCCGGAGATGTCGACGCTGTTCAGGGCGCAATTCGGCCTGAAACCAAGATGATACTGGTCGAAGCTGTGTCAAACCCAACTCTTGCTGTGGCTGACATCGATGGGCTGGCCAAACTGTGCCAGGATCGCGATATTCTGCTGGTGGTCGACAATACATTCACCACGCCACGCGGCTTTAAACCGTTTGAGCATGGTGCTGATATCGTGATCCATTCGATCACCAAATTGCTGGCCGGCCACTCGGATGTGATGTTGGGCTATGCGGTGGCCCGTGACGCAGCGATAAACGAGCAGATGCGGATCTTTGCAATTACCACTGGCATGACCCCCAGCCCGTTTGACTGCTGGCTGGCCGAGCGGGGCATGTTGTCGTTTGAACTGCGGTTTGACCGAGCCCAGGCCACGGCAGTCCTGCTGGCCGATCACTTGGCGACGATGCCGGGCGTTAAACGGGTGCTCTATCCAATGCGCGACGACCACCCGGATCACGCATTGGCGTCTCAACTTCTGGGCGCAAGCGGCTGTAATATGGTCAGTTTCGAACTTGATGGTGGACGGGCTGCTGCCAATATCTTTACCCGAGAGGCTGACGGGTTGAATTTTGCCCCAACGCTGGGTGACGTTGGCACCACATTGTCACATCCGGCCTCGTCGTCGCACCGGGCGCTGACTGCGGATGAGAGGACCAGTCTAGGGCTGAGCGAGGGATTCTTCCGAGTGTCGGTTGGCCTGGAAGATCCCGAAGTTCTGCTGGCGGTGTTTACCCAAGCGGTGGCGGCTGCCACGTCTTAGTTACAATAGGGCGTTAAGTAGGCCGCTAAACATAAAGTACGAGGGGCCAATGTCGCAGCAACTTATCGACGGTTTTTTAGTAGCCATCCCGATGCCGGCAGTGTTGATCGACCAAAGCGAACGCATCATCGGAGCCAACTCCGAAGGTGCAACCTTGCTTGGAATGCAACTTCGTGGCCGTCATTTTGCCACTGTCTTGCGCCAGCCAACAGTCATTAGCGCCATTGAGGCCTGCCTGCTGGATCAACAAGCCCGCAATACTAGCCACTTGTCCAATGATGGGGCACAAAACACGACACATGAAGTCACCTTGCGTTATGTCGAGGGGATTGGCGAACAAAACGGCGGTGCGGTTCTGCTGACGTTCCTGGATCTTACAGAACGCGAACAGGCCAGCCAGATGCGCCGTGACTTTGTTGCAAACGTCAGCCACGAGTTGCGTACACCACTGACTGCATTGATGGGTTTCATTGAAACCTTGCGCGGGGCTGCAAAAAATGATCCCAACGCCCGCGATCGTTTCCTGTCAATCATGGAGGGCGAAGCAAGTCGGATGAACCGGCTGGTCGGTGATTTGCTGTCCTTGAACCGGGTTGAAAGCCAGGAACGGGTGCGGCCAAAGACCCAGGTGGAGCTGTCCGATCTGTTAAGATCGACCCTGTTGTCCTTGGAACCGCTGGCCAAATCGAACAATGTTGAACTGATACTGAATGCCGGCGACGATCCTGTTACAGTAACGGGTGACCCGGACCAATTGCAGCAGGTTTTTACAAACCTAGTCGAGAATGCGATTAAATATGGCGGTAGCGAGGTTAGGGTTGAGCTGGAAACTCTGGATCGCGACCCAGTCCTGCGCAGCTCCGCAGTCAAAGTGCAGGTGATCGACAACGGTCCCGGAATTGCGCCCATCCATCTGCCACGCCTAACAGAAAGGTTCTATCGCGCGGACAGTCATCGCTCGCGCGAGTTGGGAGGCACCGGCTTGGGACTTGCGATTGTAAAACATATCACCAATCGTCATCGTGGTAGATTCCGGGTCGATAGCGAATTGGGGCAGGGATCCCAATTCTGTATTACGCTGCCGCTGCAACCCTCGTAAATCTGTTCAGTAATGTTGCCCCACTGTTTCGCGTGTGAGGCGATGTAACCGGATCGATATCAACGAAAGCCATGAGTTTTTCGCGGTCTATCGGAAAACCACGGTAACATTTTCCAAATTTCGGCGTGTTTGTCATGCAGCTGTTACACTGGCGTCACAAAAGGCTCATGCAGCCCACTTAAGAGTGGCAGCAAGATCATCATGGGGTGATCGACCTTTTGTCTGCTTAAGGAAACATGAGATGTCCTTTGTGAAATTGTCCGCTTCTGCCCTGGCCATTGCCGCCGTATCCGCAACCGCAGCTTCGGCGCGGGACCAGGTCCAAGTTGCTGGTTCCTCTACGGTTCTGCCTTATGCCTCGATTGTGGCTGAAGCCTTTGGCGAAAATTTTGACTTCCCAACACCTGTTGTTGAATCAGGTGGATCCTCGGCTGGCCTGAAACGGTTCTGCGATGGTGTTGGCGAAAACACCATCGACGTGGCCAATGCCTCGCGCAAAATCAAAGACACAGAAATTGCCAAATGTGCTGAAAACGGTGTGACCGACATCATCGAAGTGCGCATCGGCTATGACGGCATCGTGTTTGCCAGTGATATTCAGGGCAACTCGTTTGAGTTCACCCCAACCGATTGGTTCCTTGCCCTGTCAAACGAGGTTCTGGTTGACGGCGCAATGGTTACCAACACTGCCAAAACCTGGGCTGACGTCAACGCCAACTTCCCGGCGCAGCCCATTCAGGCATTTGTCCCAGGCACCAAGCACGGTACCCGTGAAGTGTTTGAAGACAAAGTGATCCTGGCCGGCTGCGAAGCCACAGGCGCATTCGACGTTCTGTTGGCCGCCGCTGAGGGTGACACGGCCAAAGCCAAGAAAAAAGCTGCTGAAAAAGCCTGTATTTCGCTGAGAACAGATGGACGTTCGGTCGATATCGACGGCGACTACACCGAGACCCTGGCCCGGATTGAAAGCAACAAGGACGGTATCGGCGTCTTTGGTCTGGCTTTCTACGAGAACAACACCGACAAGCTGCAGGTTGCCACGATGTCCGGTATCGTTCCCTCGACCGAAAGCATCGCAACTGGTGAATACCCTGTGTCGCGTCCGCTGTTCTTTTACGTCAAGAAAGCCCACATCGGCGTTATTCCTGGCCTGAAAGAATACACCGAGTTCTTCGTCGCCGACGAAGTTGCCGGTCCTGATGGACCGCTGGCTGAATACGGTCTGGTTTCTGATCCAGAGCTTGAGAAAACTCAGGAAGCCGTTTCCGAAGAAGCCATCATGGGTGGCAATTCCTAATCGGTCTAACCGATTGAAAATACAGGCCGGGGCGAGGTGTTCGCCCCGGTCGCATGCTGAACCGCCCTCCCTTGCCGCAACACCCCGATGGAGCTGTTGATGACCACTTTCTGGCTAGTTGCCTGCCTGATCCTGCTATCCGCTGCCGGATTCGCCTTAGGACGCCACCGCGCCTTGGCATCGGCCGGTGGACAGGTTCGGAATCTTCATTCCTTGCCGAACTATTATGGAG
>Ga0209826_1003334_pt1 | contig 10181 bp, 19 predicted proteins | sample GOMGulsemesocosm_5_FD_184637 | JGI IMG/M metagenome (GOLD analysis project Ga0209826, IMG submission 184637) | Methane-oxidizing microbial communities from mesocosms in the Gulf of Mexico - GOM15C Gulf of Mexico (SPAdes) (version 2) | ecosystem: Environmental > Aquatic > Marine > Cold seeps...
GACCTGCGTGTTCGCAGCATGATTGAAAAGCGTTTGGCTCACGCCTCCGTTAGTCGTGTTGAAATTGAGCGTCCTTCGGCATCTGCCAGGATCACCATTCACACAGCGCGCCCCGGTATCGTTATCGGCAAGCGAGGTGAAGACGTCGATAAGCTGCGTGCAGCTGTCTCCGCCGAAATGGGTGTTCCGGTTCATATCAATATTGAAGAGATCCGCAAGCCAGATCTCGATGCGACACTCGTTGCGCAGAATGTTTGCCAGCAGTTAGAGCGTCGCGTTATGTTCCGCCGTGCCATGAAGCGGGCCGTACAAAATGCCATGCGCCAGGGTGCGAAGGGCGTCAAGATTCAAATTGGTGGTCGTTTGGGTGGTGCCGAAATTGCACGCTCCGAATGGTACCGCGAAGGCCGTGTGCCCTTGCACACCTTCCGCGCAGATATCGATTATGCGCATGAAGAAGCGGCAACAACCTATGGCATCATCGGCGTCAAGGTTTGGATATTTAAAGGCGAAGTACTGGGTAGTGACGAAGTAGAGCCTGCCCAGGCTAAAAAGAAGTAATTTCCGAATAAGGGTCGAGCGAGATGCTGCAACCGAAACGAACAAAATACCGCAAGATGCACAAAGGTCGGAACCGTGGCCTGGCGCAACGCGGAAGTAAGATTAGCTTTGGCGAATACGGCCTGAAGGCAGTTGGACGTGGGCGCTTAACAGCGCGCCAGATTGAGGCGGCACGACGGGCCATGACACGACACGTTAAGCGTGGCGGTAAAATCTGGATCCGTGTTTTTCCCGACAAGCCGATTACTCAAAAGCCTCTTGAAGTGCGAATGGGTAAAGGTAAGGGTAACGTAGAATACTGGGTTGCGTTGATTCAACCCGGGCGCGTTTTATACGAGATGGAAGGTGTTTCTGAAGAGATCGCGCGCGAAGCTTTCGAGCTAGCGGCGGCGAAACTGCCTATCCAGACAACCTTTGTTAAGCGGACGGTAATGTGATGAAAGCGAGTGAACTTCGTGAGAAGAACCCCGAAGAGCTGAATACAGCCCTCCTCGGTGAGCTGGAAACTCAGTTCAAGCTGAGAATGAAGCGTTCAACCGGTCAGCTTAATGAAAGTCATGAAATGAAGATTGCACGACGTAATGTGGCGCGTATTAAGACCGTCCTTACCGAGCAAGCTAACCAAGTAGCAGGTGGTCAGTAATGACAGCAAGCAATACGGCGCGGACCCTATCCGGCAGAGTCGTCAGTGACAAAATGGATAAAACCGTTACGGTTTTAATTGAGCGGCGGGTTAAACACGCGCTCTACGGCAAATATATTAGCCGATCCACTAAGCTGAAGGCACACGATGAGGCCAATGAGTGCCGCACTGGTGATCTTGTCACCATTGCTGAGACTCGCCCTCTATCAAAAACCAAGTCCTGGGCTTTGGTTAACATCGACGAGCGCGCCACCGAAGTTTAACTCGCTGCGTGGCACAGGTTTGGAGTAGAGAATGATACAGACACAAAGTTATCTCGAAGTGGCCGACAATAGTGGTGCACGAAGAGTTATGTGCATAAAGGTGTTGGGCGGTTCGCACCGTCGTTACGCTTCAGTCGGTGATATTATTAAAGTCACCGTGAAAGAAGCCATTCCCCGTGGAAAGGTTAAAAAAGGTCAGGTTATGAACGCAGTTGTGGTTCGCACCCGTAAAGGTGTGCGTCGCTCTGACGGTAGCTTGATCAAGTTTGGCGACAATGCGGCTGTGCTTTTAAACGCACAGAATGCGCCTATCGGTACACGAATTTTTGGACCGGTTACACGCGAGCTACGTAGCGAACGCTTTATGAAGATTATCTCATTGGCACCCGAAGTACTTTAGGTTTAGCAGGCAAATATTATGGCGATGAAAAAAATCAGACGCGATGATGACGTAATCGTTATTGCCGGTCGTGATAAAGGTAAGCGAGGCAAGGTCCTCCAGGTATTGTCTGATGGCCGCTTGTTGGTGTCGGGAATACAGATTATCAAGAAGCACCAGAAGCCTAACCCGCAGATGGGTGTACAGGGCGGTATTATTGAGAAAGAAGCGCCGATCGATGCGTCAAATCTGGCTATCTTTAATCCAGAGAGTAGCAAGGCCGACCGAGTCGGTTTCACAGTGTCGGAAGACGGCAAAAAAATTCGAGTATTTAAATCCAACGGCCAGGCCGTGGACGCCAAGTAGGGTGATGTAGATGGCAAGGCTCAAAGAATTATACAAGACAGAAATCGCGGCCAAGCTTAAAGAAGAGCTGGGTCTGGACAATGTGATGGAAGTTCCGCGCATCAGTAAAATCACCTTGAATATGGGTGTTGGCGAAGCGTTGGCTGATAAGAAAGCCCTGGAACATGCGGTGCGCGATCTTGAAACAATCGCCGGCCAAAAGGTTGTCGTCAACCTGGCGCGTAAGTCCATTGCTGGTTTTAAAGTCCGCGAAGGCTGGCCAATTGGCTGTAAAGTGACATTGCGCAGTGATCGCATGTACGAATTCCTCGAGCGTCTGGTTGATATCGCCATTCCACGAATTCGTGACTTCCGCGGCATTAGCCCCAAGTCCTTTGATGGCCGTGGCAATTTTGCAATGGGTGTGACCGAGCAGATTATTTTCCCCGAGATTGATTACGATAAAATCGACAAGCTTCGTGGGCTCGACATTACCATTACAACAACGGCTCGCACCAATGACGAAGGCCGAGCACTGTTGAGAGCATTCAATTTCCCCCTCAAAGGTGATAAATAGTCATGGCTAAAACATCAATGGTTGAGCGTGAGAAAAAGCGTACCAAGTTGGTTGCCAAGCATGCTGCGAAGCGAGCTGCAATCAAAGCTGTTATCGCCAATTTAGAGTCGACTCCCGAAGAGCGTTGGGAAGCACAACTGCAGCTGCAGAAATTGCCGCGCGACTCCAGTGCTTCACGTCAGCGTCGTCGTTGTCAGATTACTGGACGCCCACACGGTGTCTACAGAAAGTTTGGTCTTTGCCGTAACAAGCTTCGTGAAGCAGCGATGCGTGGCGATGTCCCTGGTCTTGTTAAGGCTAGCTGGTAGAGCCGGGAAGAGGAATAACACATGAGTATGCAAGATCCTTTATCAGATATGCTGACCCGCATTCGGAACGCTCACTCGCGGTCTAAGGTCAGTGTCACAATGCCATCTTCCAAATTGAAGATAGCGGTAGCCAATGTTCTGAAAGAAGAAGGTTATATCAGTGGTTTCAGTATTGCTGATGGCACCAAAGCGGAACTCAGCATTGAGCTTAAATATTTCGAAGGCCGTCCGGTTATTGAAGAAATAGATCGTTTCAGCCGTCCCGGTTTGCGCCGCTATGCCGGCGCTACTGAATTGCCGAATGTTCGTGCTGGCCTTGGCATTGCCATCGTCTCCACCAGCAAAGGCGTTATGACCGACCGCGCAGCACGCACTGCTGGCGTTGGCGGCGAAGTACTTTGCACCGTCTTTTAACGGGAATTAACTAAGATGTCTAGAGTAGCAAAAAACCCAGTGGCGATACCCAAGGGCGTTGAGGTCAAGCTGAGTGCTGGCGAGATCTCCGTAAAGGGATCCGGCGGGCAATTAAACCTGGTTTACAACCGCGCTGTCGCAGTGACGGAAGCTGATGATGTACTCAGCTTCAGCGCTAAAGACGGCAGTCGTACAGCCTTGAGCCAGGCCGGTACAGTCCGGGCTCTGGTTAATAACATGGTTACGGGTGTCTCTACTGGCTTTGAGAAAAAGTTGCAGTTAGTCGGTGTTGGTTATCGTGTTGCCGTACAAGGCAATACACTGAACTTGACCCTCGGTTTCTCTCACCCGGTTGCTTACGAGCTACCCAAAGGTGTTACTGCTGAGGCAAAAAGTCAAACCGAGCTGGTACTGAAGTCTGCGGACAAGCAGTTACTGGGTCAGGTGGCATCAGAGATTCGTGCCTACCGTCCACCCGAGCCCTACAAAGGCAAGGGTGTAAGGTATGCGGACGAGCATGTTGTTCGTAAAGAAGCGAAGAAGAAATAGGTTCAGTCATGAGTGATAAAAAGCAAACAAGATTACGTCGTGCGCGCCGTGGGCGAGCAAAAATCCGTGAGCTTGGTATGTCCCGCCTCTGTGTTAACCGCACACCGCAGCATATCTACGCCCAGGTCATCGTCGCCAGTGAAAATGGTGACAGTGTAGTGGCAACTGCATCGACACTTGATAAGGCGATTACGCCTGAAGGCAGCAGTGGTAACACTGATGCAGCAACGTTGGTAGGCAGCTTGATTGCCGATCGAGCCAAAGCGGCTGGAATTACCAAAGTGGCTTTCGATCGCAGCGGTTTTAAATATCACGGTCGAGTAAAGGCCTTGGCTGATGCCGCACGTGCTGGCGGACTGGAATTTTAAAGGTATAGACATGGCAAAGAATAACCAGAGAAACACCGATCCGAACGAAGGACTGATGGAAAAGTTAGTCGAAGTCAATCGTGTTGCCAAGACAGTTAAAGGCGGACGTATTTTTGGCTTCACCGCTTTGACAGTAGTTGGCGATGGCAATGGCCGCGTTGGTTTTGGTCGAGGTAAGGCCCGCGAAGTGCCTTTGGCTATTCAAAAGGCGATGGAAGCTGCGCGCCGCAACATGATTACTGTGGGTCTTGATGGCAACACCATTCAATACCCCATTAAAGCGAATCACGGCGCATCTAAAGTTTATTTGCAGCCCGCATCAGAAGGTACCGGCATTATTGCGGGTGGTGCAATGCGAGCAGTATTAGAGTTGGCTGGTGTGCAAAACGTACTTGCCAAGTGCTACGGATCAACCAATCCGGTCAACGTTGTTCGCGCTACTTTTAAAGGCCTGCAGACTATGCGTTCTCCAGAAGATGTCGCAGCCAAACGCGGTAAAACGGTAGAGCAGATCAGCGAGTAACACTCTATATCCGCACGAATATTTGGAAATTAGCATGGCTAAAATTAAAGTAACACAAACACGCAGTACCATCGGTCGCTTGCCGAGCCATAAAAGCTGTATTAAAGGCCTGGGCTTGCGTCGTATTGGTCATACTGTAGAGCTAGAAGATACTCCCTCAGTGCGCGGTATGGCGACTAAGGTCTTCTACATGGTTAAAGTCGAGGAGGTATAAGATGCGTCTTAATACATTAAGCCCAGCTCCTGGTCGTACTCACGCTGCAAAACGTGTCGGCCGTGGTATTGGTAGTGGCCTGGGTAAAACTTGTGGCCGTGGCCACAAGGGTCAAAAGTCACGTTCCGGTGGTAGTGTTAAGCCCGGTTTTGAGGGTGGTCAAATGCCCTTGCAAAAGCGTTTGCCCAAATATGGCTTTACTTCGCGTGTTTCGCGCGTCAGTGCAGAAGTTCGTTTGTCTGAACTCAATCTCATTGGTGGCGATGTCGCCAATTTGGAATCATTACGTGCTGCTGGTTTGATTAATCACGGCATTACCCGCGCCAAGATTTTCTTGTCGGGTGAGTTGAGTAAACCTATTGTTGTCCAGGGGCTGAGTATTACACAGGGCGCTAAATCTGCTCTGGAAGCCGCTGGTGGCAAGGTCGAAGAATAAGTAAACGGACTGACCAGATATGGCTAAGGGCGTGAATTTGCCGCAGGGCAATCAGAAAGGACTAGGCGAGCTTTGGGCTCGCCTTCGCTTTTTGTTGCTGGCGATTGTTATCTACCGCATTGGTACGCACATACCGGTACCGGGTATTGATCCTGACCGCATGGCTGAGCTCTTTAATCAGAGTCAGGGCACCATTCTTGGTATGTTCAACATGTTCTCCGGTGGTGCGCTTGAGCGCATGAGTATTCTGGCTCTCGGTATCATGCCCTACATATCTGCCTCTATTATTATGCAGTTATTAACAGCGGTAACGCCTACCCTTGAGCAACTAAAGAAAGAAGGCGACGCGGGTCGTCGCAAGATTACGCAGTACACACGCTACGCAACAGTTCTACTCGCGTTGGTGCAGGGTACTGGTATGGCCTACGGCCTCGCTGGACAGGGCCTTGCCTACTACTCGGGAGCCAGCTTCTTCGTGGTAGCGATCACTTCGCTCGTTACTGGCGCTGTCTTTATGATGTGGCTCGGCGAACAGATTACTGAGCGGGGTATCGGCAACGGTATCTCCATGTTGATTTTTGCCGGTATCGTAGCTGGTTTGCCAAGAGCACTAGGTCAGGCTTTTGAGTCGGCTCGGACGGGTGATCTTAATATTATTGTATTGTTAATCGTCGGAATTTTGGCAGTAGCTGTTGTTTACTTCGTGGTCTTTATCGAGCGCGGTCAGCGACGTATTACAGTTAACTATGCCCAGCGACAGCAAGGGCGCGGTAAGGCTTATGGGCAGCAAAGCACCCACTTACCTTTAAAAGTGAATATGGCCGGTGTTATCCCCGCCATCTTTGCCAGCAGTATTTTATTGTTTCCTTCAACCCTGGCGGCAATGTTTGGACAGGGTGCCGGTGCGCCAGATTGGTTGCAGGATGTATCCTTGTTTTTGGGGCCCGGGCAGCCGCTGCACATTATTTTGTTTACGGCTTTGATTGTTTTCTTTTGCTTCTTTTACACAGCGTTGACGTTTAATCCTAAGGAAGTAGCTGATAACTTGAAGAAGGGTGGCGCGTACCTACCGGGTATCCGCCCAGGACAACAAACGGCAAAATATATTGATGGCGTTGTTACCCGTCTCACCATGGTTGGTGGTGCCTATATTGCTGGCGTCTGCCTGCTGCCACAGTTTTTGAATGTGTACTTTAATGTGCCTTTCTATCTCGGTGGTACGTCGCTGCTCATTGCAGTGGTAGTAACAATGGATTTCATGGCACAGGTTCAATCACACCTTATGTCTAATCAATACGACTCGGTGATGAAGAAGGCCAATATGAAAGGTCAGGGCGAGAACGGTCGCTAAATTTTACGATAGGGTTTAATCATGAAAGTACGAGCATCGGTAAAAAAGATTTGCCGCAACTGTAAAATTGTTAAACGTAAAGGCGTAGTGCGCGTGATCTGTGTAACTGATCCCCGCCACAAGCAACGTCAAGGTTAAGTTTTTATCAAAAGAGATTGATTTTCGTCGCCTAAAGGGATATTGTTTCGCGCCCGTTTTTACTGGATCCTGTTTGTTAACAGCGAGCCAAGTTGTTTAGACGTTATCAGTTAATATTTAAGATTTACTGGGAGTAAAGTGGATGGCCCGTATTGCCGGTGTCAATATACCCGATCATAAACATGCTGTTATTTCGCTGACATATGTCTTCGGCATTGGTAGAACCAGTGCTAAGAAAATTTGTTCAAGCGTTGGCATTGAAGAGTCGATCAAAATTTCGGAACTGTCTGAGCCGCAACTTGACGCCGTTCGAGCTGCCGTCGCTGAAAATGTTGTCGAAGGTGATCTGCGACGTGAAGTCAGCATGAACATCAAGCGCTTGATGGATCTGGGTTGTTTCCGTGGCATACGCCATCGTCGCAACTTGCCCCTTCGTGGGCAGCGAACTAAAACGAATGCGCGTACTCGCAAAGGCCCTCGAAAGCCTATTAAGCGTTAAGCGATTTTAATTCAGGGAATATTAGGTTATGGCAAAGAGTCCTTCTAAAGCAACGCGAAAGAAAGTGAACCGCACCGTTATTGACGGTATCGCGCACATTCACGCTTCGTTTAATAACACTATCGTTACCATTACTGACCGCCAGGGCAATGCTCTGAGCTGGGCAACTTCTGGTGGCTCTGGTTTTCGCGGTTCTAGAAAAAGCACGCCGTTCGCTGCTCAGGTGGCTGCAGAACGCGCCGCTGTTGCAGCTCAGGAATACGGCCTGCAGAATTTAGATGTAGAAGTGAAAGGCCCCGGCCCCGGTAGAGAGTCTGCCGTCCGAGCATTGAACAATGCAGGTCTTAAAATAACCAATATTACTGATGTGACGCCGATTCCGCATAATGGATGTCGGCCTCCCAAGAAACGACGCGTCTAATTTAGAGGATTATCATCGATGGCAAGATATCTCGGCCCAACCTGTAAACTCTCACGTCGCGAAGGCACAGATCTTTTCCTCAAGAGTGGCATTCGCCCTCTCGAGTCTAAGTGTCGTGCAGAAAGCATTCCCGGTCAGCACGGTGCGCGTCGTAGCCGCCTTTCTGATTACGGTGTTCAGCTGCGTGAAAAGCAAAAAGTTCGTCGTATCTATGGCGTCCTCGAAAAGCAGTTTCGCAACTACTACAAAGAATCTGCGCGTACTTCTGGAGCCACTGGTGAGAACCTGCTGAACCTACTGGAGAGACGTCTCGATAACGTCGTCTACCGTATGGGTTTTGGTTCTACTCGTGCAGAATCTCGTCAATTAGTTGCGCATAACTCCGTACTGGTTAATGGCCGCAAAGCCAATATTGCGTCTTTTCGTGTTAGTGAAGGCGATGTTATTAGCATTCGCGAACGCGCCAAAAGCCAATTACGTATACAGTCCTCCTTGCAGCTCGCTGCACAGCGCAGTGAAATTGAGTGGGTAGATGTTGATGTCAACAAGATGGAAGGCACTTTTAAGCGTGAACCCGATCGCAGTGATTTGCCGGCTGAAATCAACGAAAACCTCATTGTAGAACTTTACTCTAAGTAAGGTACTAACTTGAACTCAAGACGTTTTTACGCGGGATAAGAGACGAGTATGCAAAATACATTATCAGAACTTCTGACACCTCGAACCATTGACGTTACCGAGTATGACTCCACCCATGCCAAGATTGTTCTTGAGCCTCTGGAGCGTGGTTTTGGTCATACCCTCGGTAATGCGCTGCGCCGCATATTGCTTTCCTCGATGCCCGGTTGCGCCATTGTTGAAGTTGAAATCGACGGTGTGCTGCACGAGTACTCTGCGATTGACGGTGTTCAGGAAGACGTTATTGAGATCCTGTTGAATCTTAAAGATGTCGCCATCATTATGCATGGTAAGAACGAAGCAGAAGTGACGCTTTCAAAAACTGGTCCAGGCTATCTCACCGCCGGTGATATTCAGACCGATGCCAGTGTTGAAATTATGAATCCCGATTACGTGATCGCTAATATCTCAGGCGATGTGTCGCTGAACATGCGCTTGCGTATTGCACGTGGTCGCGGCTATCAGCCTGCTGATGCCCGCGAGACAGATGAAGAAGAAACGCGCGCCATTGGCCGGCTACAACTTGATGCTTCATACAGCCCAGTTCGCCGTGTGTCCTATGTTGTCGAGAGTGCGCGTGTTGAACAGCGTACCGATCTTGACAAGCTGATTCTCGATCTCGAAACCAATGGCACCATCGATCCCGAAGAAGCTATCCGCCGTGCAGCCACTATACTGCAGCAGCAACTGGCCGTGTTTGTTGATCTTGAGCGTGAGAAACAGGTTGAGCCAGAGCAGCGTGAAGATGAGATTGATCCCATCCTCCTGCGTCCCGTTGATGACTTAGAATTGACTGTCCGCTCTGCTAATTGTCTCAAGGCAGAAACCATTTATTACATCGGTGATTTGATACAACGCACCGAAGTTGAGCTTCTCAAAACGCCGAACCTGGGTAAAAAGTCGCTTACTGAAATCAAAGATGTACTCGCTTCTCGCGGCCTGTCATTAGGCATGCGGCTAGAGAACTGGCCACCCGCCAGCTTGAAGCAAGAAAGCGAAAGTATTTAATTTAACCGGAGTTGGCTAACAATAGTTAACTCGCGTCAGGATAGGAAGTAAGTCTTATGCGTCATCGTCACAGTGGCCGTCAACTTAATCGTAATAGCTCACACCGCAAAGCCATGTTTCGCAACATGACAGCATCGCTGCTCGAGCACGAAGTGATAAAAACCACTCTGCCCAAGGCCAAAGAATTGCGCCGTGTCGCGGAGCCCCTTATCACGCTCTCCAAAACCGACAGTGTCGCCAATCGCCGCTTGGCCTTTGATCGCCTGCGCAGTAAGGAAGCTGTTGGCAAGTTATTCAGTGAGCTTGGCCCCCGTTTCGAAGGTCGCCCCGGTGGCTACACGCGTATCTTGAAGTGCGGTTATCGAACGGGTGATAAAGCACCAATGGCTTACATCGAGCTTGTTGATCGCGCTGTTGAGCCTGAGGAAGAGTTTGAAGCTGTCGAGGAATAAGCCCTCTACATGCACAAAAAAGCCGGACATGTTCCGGCTTTTTTGTGCATGGAA
>Ga0209826_1003338_pt1 | contig 10175 bp, 9 predicted proteins | sample GOMGulsemesocosm_5_FD_184637 | JGI IMG/M metagenome (GOLD analysis project Ga0209826, IMG submission 184637) | Methane-oxidizing microbial communities from mesocosms in the Gulf of Mexico - GOM15C Gulf of Mexico (SPAdes) (version 2) | ecosystem: Environmental > Aquatic > Marine > Cold seeps...
TATTGGTTGTTCATCAATACCTTTAAATACATAACCTTGGTTATTAGTATTATTTAGCCATCTCTTTAACTTCTACATTTGACAATTATTTTGAGGATTTAGAGTTAATATTGGCGCAGGGTAAATGTTTTAAGGCATAGAGAGGCTATAATTGTCGATTCAATACTATTACCTATTGAAGCAATAAGTTGATTAAATTGACTAATTACTTATTAAATTTGTATTTTTTAATGAAAGGAAAAATCTTAAATGAGTAACTTAATTTTTTTAGCAGGATTTCCAGCATAAAAGCAATTAGCATTAATGTTTTTTGTGACAACACTACCAGCACCCACTATGCTATTATTGCCAATTGTAATACCTGCAAGCACGATAACACCACCGCCAAGCCAAACATTGTTCCCAATAATAATATCATCTAGATAGTTATGCTTTTCAAGCCTTAATGTAGGGTCAATATCATGGGATACTGCTAATAATTGAACATTAGGGCCAATCATGCAGTCGTCACCTAGCAGTATCTTACCAGTAGATTTGTTTTTAGTGGCTTCATCAATAGTAGTATCATCAAGTACAGTGCCGTCAAGCATGGTACCGTCAAGCATAGTGCAATTAATATTGATAAATACACGATCGCCTAGTGTTATGTTATCGCCATAATCACAGTGAAAACCTGATTCAATAATAACCTTGTTACCACAAGATTTAAAAAGAGTTTTTAAACGCTTTAAATTGCCTTTACTTGGGCTACGCGAAAATTGTCGACATATTTCATGCACACCTTTTCGTTTGCTGATTAATGTTGGCGTTAAGCTGTTAAAGCGAGTTTTCATAAATAGAAATAATGATTATTTGTTATTAATGCAATACGGCTTTAATAGGCAAAGCTTTACAAATTTCTGCTTCTGCTATTAAAATTTCCTCTAAGCGTTCATCTACTTCTGTTTTTTCAAAGTATTCATAGGCTAATTCAACAAATAAATTCTTATGTTTTTCTTCAGATTTGGCTATAGCATGATAAAGGTCTTTATCTTTTCCTTCTTCTAATGCTAAAGATACTAACCAGAACTTTTCATAGCCACGCGCTTCAATAACAGCGGCAACGAGTAATCTGTCCATTAAAAATAAATTAGTTCCATTACGAAAAAGTTTTCTAATTTGGTTAATATAAGGGTCTTTTTTATCATTACCTAAAGTTACATCTCTCGCGATTAGTAGTTTTAGTACTTGTTTGAAATGTATTAATTCTTCAATAGCTAAATCAGTCATAGTGCGTACTAACTTTGCTTTATCTGGATAATGAGAGAGTAAAGACATTGCCATGCCCGATGCCTTTTTTTCAGCGGCGGCATGGTCTTGTAAAAAGCTATTGAAATCAGCCATAACAGCATCAGTCCAAGCTTGTGGCGTATTGAATTTTAAATCGAACATAAATAATAGTATCTAATATTGAGAGAATAAATGAATTTTACAGAGGAAGTGGTGATTAATAAAGTATCTTATCAATTTTACCTTTATTTGTTGATTCAATCTTTAAAGGATTGTTGATACCTTGCCAAGCTCTTACTTTTCCGCCAATGTTAATTTGTTTAAATCCAGCCTCTTTTTTTTCATTGATTTTCTTTTCATTGATAGGGGAATTTAAAAATTCAAGCATTCTAGAGTAACTATCATCATCACCTATATTTAAGGTGAGTAAATCTTCAGATCTATTTTCAAAGTAGGAAAATATGCCTTGTTGATGTTGTAGATAACACGCTAATAAAAACTCATCTTGTTGAATGTTTTCAGAAGTTAAAGGATAAAAAATTTCATTGTAACAGCGTTTTAGATGAGGATTAAAACCACCATCTGTTCGTTGTAAATTAATAATCATTCGTTGTAGTAACTGTTTGATAGAGGGTAACCATGATTGACTATCGCGTGTTAAATAAATGAATTTACTGTGTGGGTATCTTTTATCAAGTTGTTGATAGTCACAAAAAACTGGGGTGTCAGCTATTACTTGTGCTTGAGAAAATGCATTTTGTGTATAAGCATTATGTGCTGTTTTAAAGCCTAACTCTAGCATAGCTAAACATAGGCTTGTCGTTGCGGTTCTTGGTAATCCAATGATGAATATTTTTTGTTGAGTCAATTATTTAGTCTCGTTTATTTTAATGATGAAGCCACTTACTTTTAATCAAAAGTATATCAAACTTGTCATTGATGGTGATCAATAAAAAGTTATTACTTTAGGTCATACTTATTGCTAGTAGTAATTTAGTTTGTGAAGTGTTTTACTCAATTCAAACCTTTTGAGTGTCGTTTATCAAAAGTAAATAATTAGGAAGTCAGATGCCTTTTTCATATGAAAAATATAAAACCATCCCTTGGGATAATTATCTAAAATCAGGAGATCGAATCTTTATCGGTTCACATGCGGCTGTGCCTAATGCTTTAGTCGATAATTTGATTGAAAATAGTGCGAAGCTTCATGACATAGAAGCAGTACATATTTTTACTTTATCAGATAATGTTTGGGTTGATGAAAAACACAAAAATTTGTTTAAAGTGAACGCCTTGTTTATTGGCGGAAAAAACATACGTGATGCTATTGCAGAAGGCAGGGCTGATTACACGCCTTGCTTCATCTCTGATATTCCGCGTTTATTCAGTGAGAATATTTTACCACTAGATGCTGCTTTAATTATGGTTAGCCCGCCTGATGAATATGGGTATTGTTCTTTAGGGGTAAGTGTTGATGTAGTTTCTGCTGCGATTAAGTCGGCTAAGTACGTTATTGCACAAATTAACCCTAAAATGCCAAGAACAAATGGGCATGCATTTGTTCATCTGAACCAAATAGATGCATGGATGAATGTTGAACAGAAACTGCCTGAAATGTCTTCTCCTGTTGTTAGTCAAAGAACTGAGCAAATAGGACAGTATGTGGCAATGCTGGTTGAAAATGGCGCAACGTTACAAATTGGTATTGGAAAAATACCTGAAGCTGTTTTACGTTATTTAGCTAATCATAAAGATTTAGGTATTCACAGTGAAATGATCTCAGATGGTGTTATTGATTTAATGCTAAGTGGTGTTATTAACAATCGCAAGAAAACCTACCATAAAGGTAAATCTGTTATTACTTTTTGTTTAGGTACACAACGGCTTTATGATTTTGTTGATGGCAACCCGCATATTGAATTTTATCCTTCGGAGCATATCAATTCTCCAGTAAAAATAGCTAAAAATGACAACATGGTTTCAATTAATAGCGCTATAGAAGTTGATTTAACTGGGCAAGTTGTTTCTGATTCAATTGGTTACCAATTTTATAGCGGCATTGGTGGGCAGGTAGATTTCATACGAGGTGCATCATTAAGTAAAGGTGGAAAACCGATAATTGCACTGCCTTCTACCACTTCTGATGGGAAAATATCGCGTATTGTTGCACATATAACAGAAGGCGGTGGCGTTGTTACTTCGCGTGGGCATGTTGCTTATGTTGTCACTGAATTTGGTATTGCATCATTACAAGGTAAAAGCATTAGAGAGCGTGCATTAGAGCTTATCCGTATTGCTCATCCTAAGTTTAGAGATAAGTTATTGGCAGATGTACGTAAGCATTATTGGGTTCCTGAATACCAAGAAAGCTCACCTAGCTCTGTACCCGAACTGGGTGTTATTGAATTAAAAAAATTCATTTTTGCCGACATCAGTTATATATTGAGGCCACTATCTCCTTCTGATGAACGTAAGCTACAAGAGTTCTTTTATTCTCATAATAAAGAAACATTGATGATGCGCTATAATCATCATGTGACTCAAATGACGCGTGAAAAATCATGTAACTTAGTAAGTGTGAATCAACATAAAGATTTAGCGCTATGCTTCACTACTAAAGATCATTTAGGTGAGTTTATTCAAGCAGTAGCACGATATTATTATATTGAAAGTATGAATAGTGGTGAAGTAGCTTTTGTTATTAAAGAAAGCCTAAGAGGACGTGGTATGGCTAGAACGCTTCTTAATGAAATGATTGGAGTTGCCAAAAAACGCAATTTAGATTGTTTAGTTGCTTGTGTGCGTAATGACAATGCATCGATGTTAAAAGTTTTTGAAAAAGCGGGTTTTGTACGTCAACCCAGTGAAGATTTTGATGAAGTAAGCCTTAAGCTTGCATTAAATTAGTTGGTACACGAAATTAGAGAGAGAATTGTATGACAGTAGGTATTATAGGGCATTATAAATGTGGTGAGCATAATATGGGCGATTATCATCCTGAAAATGCCAAACGTTTAACTGCTATTTCAGATCAGTTAATTCGAAGTGGCCTTGATTATGTTGTTAGACAATTTGATGCAAATTCAATTGATCGATCTTTATTAGCGCTTGCACATAAAAAAGAATATATTGATTATGTTTTTGATAATGCACCGAAAGAGGGAATATTTAGGCTTGATGATGACACCATGATGATGCCTGCAACTTTACCCGCTGCTTTACTTTCTGCAGGGGCTGTAATTGATGCTGTAGATTTAATTATGGATGGTAGTTTGCACTCAGCCTTTTGCGCAACAAGGCCTCCAGGACATCATGCAGAACATGACAAAGGGATGGGGTTTTGTTTTTTTAATAATGTTGCTGTAGCAGCTGCTTATGCAAAAGAAAAATATAAACTTCAACGCATTGCTATTGTTGATTTTGATGTACACCATGGCAATGGCACAGAAGATATTGTTAGGAATAAATTTAAAAATGATGGTAGTTTTTTATTTTGTTCGTCATATCAATATCCATTTTATCCTTTTGAAATGCAAGAAAGTAATACACCACCGGTTATCAATACACCACTATTGGCAACGACTAAAGGGCCAGAATTTCGTCAAGCAATTACTGAAAATTGGTTACCGGCATTACATGAATTTAAACCTGAAATGATTTTTATTTCAGCTGGCTTTGATGCTCATATTGAAGATGAAATGTCACAAATTAGTTTAACTGAATCAGATTATCGTTGGGTTACTGATGAACTTAAAACTATTGCTAATAAATATGCACAAGGCAGAATAGTGTCAGTATTAGAAGGTGGATATGCCCATGAAGCTTTAGGACGTAGTGTTGTTGCTCATATCAATGGCTTAATTGGTAATTAAAATTTCAAGAGGATATTTAATCATCAATACTAAATTCAATATAAGCTTTTCCTTTTGGTGAAGATAAAGGGATAACGACAACTGCACTTTTTGCTTTGTGATGAATGGTGTGATTTTCACCAGAAACAACGATAGGTGTTGCCATATCAAATTCAATACCAACTTCGCTGAGCATTCGTTTAGCACCACCTGCAACCATATTGGTAACTTCACCAACTAAATCAGTAATTTCTTCATTGATTTCACTTGGAGATTCACCTAGCATTCCTTGCATGGTTGCTAATGCTAATGAAACATCGTAAGTTATGGACAAAGAGCCTTTAGCTTTTTCACTCACCATACCAATTAAACCAGATACATCACCCATAGCAATATCACCTTTCTTTAGCATAGGCTTTCCGGGGGTTAATTCCATTTGTGCCATTGTAGACATTACGTTAAGTAATGAAGATAAAAAAGGATTAATATATTCTGCATTCATGAAGCTTTCCTAGCAATTGTGTACTGTGAATGTATTGATTTTGCATCTTAATGATATAAATGTAAATCATTTAATTAGTCTGATTGGTATTAATTATCAAGGCTATTGTTTATTAAAAATTTTGTGCATTCTTTGAGATTGTGTAAAAGTTAAACTTTCTTGTATATCTTGGTATTGAAAATTAACCGTGTTTAGTTGTTTGTTATAAATATCAACCAGTAACGTATTTATAACAACAAGATTTTTAAGTGTTATTTTCTGTACACTTTCTTGGTAAGCAATGAGTTTCCCTAGCTTTACTTCAAAACCAATCCAGGTTAATTTTATTGTTTTTTGATCTTTTTGTAGTTGAAAGTTTTGATCAAAATAATTTTTAATATAAGTATCATATTGAGGATGTTCAGGAGAAAAATGCGTGTTTTGAATCTGTGCAATTGCATTTTCAATATCATGTGCGGTAAATTGATGAATTATTTCAATATGTTGAGATTTAGCATTAATGCTTAAGTCACTAACACCAAAAAAATAGGTGTGAGCAGTAACGGATGTTACTGCTCCAATAAAAAATAAAGTTATAAACCTATTTAGAGTCGGTTTAATTAACAGCAAACCTTTCATTAACTATCGTCATCTTCTTTTTCATCATCTTCACTGTATTCATCATCAAGTGATTTTAATTCTTTATTATAGTCACGCATCATATCTTTTTTAGTTTTGTTGAACTTATAAATATCAAAGCGAGACTTAATTGGGCGAGCAGGCCAGTAGTTGTTGTTTACATCTACATCGGCAGTTTCCCATTTTGAATCAATTGCAAGCGCAGTAATTTCTTTATCACGAACTAATAACTTAGATACTTTTTTTGAATTCTTACGCCAAATTTCAGCCGGAATTTTTACATGTTCTTGGCTACCATCAGCATAAGTAATATCCAATAATATGGGCATTACTAAGCCACCTTTATTTTCAAAATCAATAATATAAAAGTTGCTTTGGTTGAGTAGTAAATCTTTTTGCCATTGTTCTAATTTTTTATTACTTTTATTATATTTATTTCTAGCGGCATTGGTTGCAGTAAATTTGTCATGCTCATTATAGAAATCTAATAACTCAGGCTTGTCATGGGTGCGTATCCATTGTCCTTTATTTAAAATTTTACTGATAAAGGTTGGTTTTTCATTATCTAATGCGCGTTCCCATGCTTCTTCCGTATCTGGATTTTGGCTGTCTGCTGTATATAAGTGAATATTACCTAAGGCAATATCTACATTATCTGTTGTGTAGAACCAACCACGGAAAAACCAATCTAAATCAACGGCAGATGCATCTTCCATGGTACGGAAAAAATCAGACGGAGTAGGGCGTTTAAACTTCCAACGTTGCGCATATTCTTTAAAGGCAAAATCAAATAATTCACGACCCATAATAGTTTCACGCAATATATTTAATGCGGTTGCTGGTTTACCGTAAGCATTATTACCAAATTGTAAAATAGATTCAGAATTAGTCATGATAGGTACTTGGTTTGTACTTTTCATGTAACTAGTGATATTAGCAGCATCTCCACGGCGTGAAGGGTAGTCATCTTCCCACGCTTGCTCAGCTAAAAACTGTAAAAAAGTATTTAAACCTTCATCCATCCATGTCCACTGACGTTCATCAGAGTTAACGATCATAGGGAAATAGTTATGACCTACTTCATGAATAATAACCCCAACTAAGCCATATTTTGTACGACGAGAATAGGTTTTTTCCCCCGTTTTTTTATCTAAAGTAGGACGAGGACCATTAAACGTGATCATCGGATATTCCATACCACCAACAGGCCCATTTACTGAAATTGATACAGGGTATGGATAATCGAAAGTAAACTTACTGTATTGCTCCATCGTATGAATAATAGCTTCTGTCGAGTATTGCTCCCATAAAGGATTTCCTTCATTTGGGTAATATGACATTGCCATCGTGTTAGTGCCATTGTGTTGATAACCTTGAGCATCCCAGATGAACTTACGGCTTGAGGCAAAAGCAAAATCACGGACGTTCTTCGCTTTAAAATGCCATGTTTTTGTTTTAGTTGAACGAGATTTTTCGTTTTCTAGTGCTTCTTCTGCAGTAACAATGATGACAGGTTTTTTTGCTTTTTTCGCTTTGTCTAAGCGTTTACGTTGTGTTTTAGTTAATACTTTTTTAGGGTTTTGCAATACACCAGTAGCCGCAACAATATGATCAGCAGGAACAGTGATTTTTACATCATAGTCACCAAATTCTAGTGTGAATTCACCACTACCGATAAACTGTTTGTTTTGCCACCCCATTACATCATAATAAGCAACTGCACGAGGAAACCAACTTGCTACTTCATATAGATAATTATCATCTTCTTTAAAATATTCATAACCAGAACGACCACCCAGAACCTTTTGTTCATGCAATTGATAATTCCATTCAATATGCATTTTAATGTCTGAACCTGATTTTAGTGGGCTTGGTAAATCGATACGCATCATGGTGCCATTGATCACATAATGTAATTTTTTACCATTATTCGCAGTAACCTTAGTTATATTGTAACCACCCTCAAATTTTTGTGATTCAACCATGCCCCGAACGCGGTTAAAGGTAACTTTTTTTAATTTAGAACTTGCTCGTGAAACATTGTAGTCTGAATTACTCATATGCTTATTTTGATCAAGCTGTAACCATATATAACGTAAAGTATCAGGTGAATTGTTTTTATAACGTAATGTTTCATTACCGGTTAAGTGTTGCTTTTTATCATCAAGTTTTATTTTAATACTATAATCAACTTGTTGTTGCCAATATTCATGACCTGGAGCACCAGATGCTGTTCGATAAGTATTTGGTGTAGGTAGCACTTCTGATAATTGACGAAATTTATCACTAGCAATAGTGTTTTGTGCTTGTGTAGTTCCAGTTATAAAAAGCCCTGTAAAAGCAACAGTTAAGCTTAATATGAAAGGTGATAATGAATGTTTCATAATATTCCAATAATAATGTGTTGAAAACAATTTTATTTCAATCGAACTTTATAGCACATTTGCTCAGCTTTTGGCAAAGAAGGCTCTGACTTGTGAAAATAAAAATTGTGACAATTTGTTAAGAAAGGGAAGGGTTGAATAATTTATTGATTAAAAATAAAGAATGGATAAGTAATGGTTAAATGTTCTTTTAAAAAAAAATGAATGCAGTAATCTAGGGCGTATTATCTTTACCTTTAGTCTAAAAGAGTTTTCAATGAAATTTATTTTACCATTTTTACTTTTATTATCATCTACCTATGCTTATGCAAACAATATTGTAGCAAAGTATGCTGCAAGCCAAGAGTGTCAAAGCTGCCATACACAAATATACAATGAATATACAGGCTCTATGCATGCAAACTCAACCCCTCAAAAAGATCCTATTCATGCATCTGTGTGGAATAAACATCCAAAAAATCTAAAGCTTGAGCAATACTCTTGTGGAAAATGCCATACGCCAACGGCTGATAATTTAGATAAAATGCTAGATAAGGGCAAAAAAGCAAAGCCCCAAGCTGATAATGAAACACATCAAGCAGGCATAAGTTGCGCTTATTGTCATCGAATTGAAAGTATTGAGTTACATAAAAAAACCAACACCAATATTATGAGCACAGTACCCAAGCAATATTTCGGTACTTTAGAAGAAAGTATGGAGTCGCCTTATCATGGAACGATAAAAGAAGAAAATGAGCATATGAAAAATGGTAATGTTTGCATTGGCTGTCATTCTCATAAAATGAATAAGTTTGGTTTAAATGTGTGTTCTACGAATATTGATAATGAATTAGATAGAGCAAATTGTGTTAGCTGTCATATGCCCAAAGTAAAAGGCAGTGTTTCACCGTTTAAAGATACCAAAGAACATGCCTTTCATGGTTTTCCTGGCGCACATTTTAATTCTGAAATGTTAACTAAGTATGTAGGCATCTCGGTGCTTAGAGAAATAAAAAGTTTTAAAGTTAATATTGATAACCAAACGTCACATGCTATGTTACTTCATCCGCTACGTTTAGCGGTACTTAAAGTTGAAGTCGTCAGAAATGGAAAAACAACAGCGTTTAAAGAGCAATTTTTTGAAAGAGTAATTGGTGCAAATGGCAAACCATCAATGCCATGGTTAGCAAAAACTGAAATAAGAAATAGCATGATTAAAGCCAATGAAAAAAGAACAATTGAATATGACTTCTCTATTCAAAAAGGCGATAAGTTAAATGTGATTTTAGGTTGGTATTTAGTGAATCCTAAAGCATTGAAAAAACTAAATTTAGAAGGTGAAAAAGTGGCTACTGAATTCAATGAATTTAAAAAGCAAACATTTAATTTTTGATCTGAGTTACGTGTAAAAAGCACTTATTGACAAGAGCGACAACATCCATGCGCTTCAACAATTTGGTGGCTGATACTAAAACCGTTAGCATCAGCCATTGAGCGTAAAGCTAAATCAAAATTGTTTGATTGAATCTCTTCAACTTTGCCACATGAATCGCAAATGAGTAATTGAACAGG
>Ga0209826_1003339_pt1 | contig 10172 bp, 11 predicted proteins | sample GOMGulsemesocosm_5_FD_184637 | JGI IMG/M metagenome (GOLD analysis project Ga0209826, IMG submission 184637) | Methane-oxidizing microbial communities from mesocosms in the Gulf of Mexico - GOM15C Gulf of Mexico (SPAdes) (version 2) | ecosystem: Environmental > Aquatic > Marine > Cold seeps...
ACAGCAAAAGCTGAAGATAAAGGATGCTCTAGCGGCATTAGTTGATGAGGAAGCTGGCAAGCTAGTGAATGAAGATGATCTAAAAGCCAGAGCAATAGAAAACTTAGAACAAAATGGTATCGTCTTTCTAGATGAGCTAGATAAAGTTTGTAAACGCGGTGACTCTGGTGGTGCCGACGTATCCCGAGATGGTGTGCAGCGGGATTTATTACCGTTAGTTGAAGGCAGTACCGTCACCACTAAATACGGTGCTATTAAAACAGACCATATTTTATTTATTGCTTCCGGTGCATTCCATGTGGCTAAGCCATCAGACTTAATCCCTGAATTACAGGGTAGATTCCCAATTAGAGTGGAACTAGAAGCCTTGGTTGCAGAAGATTTTGTACGTATTCTAACTGAGCCAGATGCATCATTAACCGATCAATATGCCGCCCTGTTAGCAACAGAAGGCGTCACGTTAACGTTTTCAGAAGACGGCGTTGGGCGTATCGCAGAACTTGCTTGGCAGGTTAATGAGGGCACAGAAAACATTGGTGCAAGGCGTTTACATACCATCGTGGAACGCTTGCTTGAGGAAATTTCATTTCAGTCACCAAGCGGTCAAGACAGCAGCATAACGGTTGATGCAGAGTATGTAGACTCACATCTTTCAGAGCTGGTAGCTGATGAGGATTTATCGAGGTATATTTTATAAATGGCAACATTAACTGAAATAAAACTTAATAAAGCGGAGCGTGAGCTTTCGCTTAGTTTCGAGAACGGTAAAAGTTACGTGCTGAGCGCTGAGTATTTGCGTGTTTATTCGCCGTCTGCCGAGGTGCGTGGCCACGGAGCTGGTCAAGAAGTATTGCAGCTAGGTAAAGAACTGGTCGCCATTACTGATGTAGAGCCGGTTGGCAATTATGCGGTTCGGTTAATTTACAGCGATAATCATGATACCGGCATTTATTCATGGGAATACCTAGAAGAATTGGCTGAAAACCTAGATGAAAACTGGCAAGATTATCTAGATAGGGTTAAACAAGCTGGCCAGAAGAGAAAAACCTTTGTTAATGCAGCGTTATAGATAAAACGGATTAAAGATGACTAAAAAAGATACGACACATTTCGGTTTCCAAGATATACCTATCGAAGAAAAAGTTAAAAAAGTGCGCGATGTTTTTGACTCAGTTGCCTCGGAATACGATGTTATGAACGACCTGATGTCGTTTGGTGTGCATCGTTTATGGAAACGTTACACCGTTAGCCTTGCCAACGTAAGAAAAGGCCAGACAGTATTAGATTTGGCTGGCGGCACAGGTGATTTAACCGCACTGTTCGCCGAACGTGTTGGGCCAACGGGTAAAGTAGTGTTGGCAGATATTAATGAGGCGATGCTGAGGGTTGGCCGAGATCGTATGATTGATCGCGGCTTAATAGGTAATGTGACCTACAGTTTAGCGAATGCGGAATGCCTGCCGTTTGCTTCAAACCAATTCGATAAGGTCTGCATAAGTTTTGGCCTAAGAAACGTGACCGATAAAGATGCCGCGCTACGTTCAATATTTGATGTGCTGAAACCTGGCGGGCAGCTATTTATTCTAGAATTCTCTAAGCCAAAAAACCCCTTGTTAAGTAAGGTTTATGACTTATATTCGTTTAACTTGCTGCCAAAAGTCGGTAAATTAGTAGCAAATGATGAAGATAGCTATCGTTACTTGGCGGAGTCTATACGTATGCACCCTGATCAAGAAACACTAAAAAGCATGATGGAAACAGCAGGTTTTGAACGCTGTAAAGTGGATAACCTAACAGGTGGGATAGTCGCGGTGCACAGTGGCTATAAATTATAATAACGTGAGTAAAGGAATACTGTCTTGAAAGCAGTAAAAACAGCTCTTCGGCTATTAAAAATACAACGCGTATTACTACGGTATGGCTTGGATGAGTTTGTATTTAAACTGCATTTGCTACGGCCACTGCGTTTCTTAAGCTATGTTTCGCCCAGTTTTTGGTTGGGTAAAAGAAAAGGCTCGCGTGGTGAACGATTACGTAAAGCATTAGAAGACTTAGGTCCTATTTTTGTAAAATTTGGCCAAATACTATCAACTCGACAAGACCTGTTACCACCCGATATTGGCCTAGAACTATCGCAATTACAAGATAATGTACCGCCTTTTTCCAGTGAACTATCCCAGCAAATCATTGTTAGCGCATTAGGGCAATCGCTTGAGGAAGTTTTTTTAGAATTTGAAGCAACGCCTCTGGCCTCGGCATCTATTGCACAAGTCCATGCGGCAACCTTGCAAAGCGGTGAAGATGTTATCGTTAAAGTGCTACGGCCCGGTATAGAAAAGGTTATTGATGCCGATGTCGCTCTACTTTATACCCTTGCCAAATTAGCTGAAAAGTTTTGGAGTGAAGCCAAAAGGCTACACCCGATTGATGTGGTAAATGAATTTGATCATACCATTCACGATGAGTTAGATCTGGTACGTGAAGCCGGTAATGCCTCACAAATTAAGCGTAACTTTGATGGCTCAGAAGAGCTTTATGTGCCTGATGTTTATTGGGATTACACCCGTCAAAACATGATGGTAATGGAGCGAATTTATGGCACACCCATTGGCCAAATAGAGACGCTAAAAGACAAAGGTATTAACTTAAAAGCATTGGCCGAGCGCGGTGTGGAAATATTCTTTGCTCAAGTGTTCCGAGATAACTTCTTCCATGCCGATATGCACCCGGGAAACATTTTTGTTGATGATAATGGCCAATATATTGCCATTGATTTCGGCATCATGGGTAGCGTTACACTTGCTGACCAACGTTACTTAGCCGAAAACTTCTTAGCCTTTTTCCAGCGTGATTATCATCGAGTAGCGGAATTACATATCGAATCTGGTTGGGTACCCAAACATACTCGCATAGATGACTTTGAAAGTGCCATTAGAGCAGTGTGTGAGCCGATATTTGAAAAGCCATTAAAAGACATATCTTACGGAAACTTATTATTACGTCTATTCCAAACGGCGCGTCGTTTCGATATGGAAGTGCAGCCGCAATTGGTTCTATTGCAAAAAACACTGCTTAATATTGAAGGTTTAGGTCGTCAACTCTATCCTGATCTTGATTTGTGGCAGACTGCGAAACCCTATTTAGAAGACTGGTATAAAAACCGAATGGGACCAAAGGCTGTCTTTAAAAACCTTAAAAAACGTTTCCCATTGATATTAGAAACATTTCCCGATACACCCGAAATGGCTTACAAGGTATTAAGTGATTTGTCCAAGGGGGAATTAGAAATTGAATGGAAATCGAAGCAGTTAGACGAACTTAAGCAACAAATATCAAAAAATAACCGCCGTAGTATTATGGCGATTTGTGGTGGTAGCTTGCTTGTTTCCGCAGCCGTTATTTTAGGATTGGATGGTTTTTCACCTTTGATGTTAGGTGACGCCCCTTTGATGACATGGCTATTAGGTGCGTCAGGTGGCTTATTATTGCTTAGCGCTTTAAATGAATAACAGGATTTGAGGCAAGACGATGGATGACTCGAAACAAAAAATAGCACTTTTCATAGATGCTGATAACGCACCTGCCAGTAAATTTGATATGGTGCTGAGTGAAGTCGCTAAATACGGTGTAGTCACCATCCGGAAGGCCTACGGTAACTGGAAGTCACCGAACTTAAAGGGTTGGGAAGAATTACTGCATGAGTACGCCATTCAGCCAGTACAGCAATATGATTTAACAAAGGGTAAGAATGCATCAGACATAGCCCTAGTTATTGATGCAATGGATGTCATGTATACAAAACAAGTTGATGTGATGTGTTTTATATCGTCTGATAGTGATTTCACCCCATTAGTCACCAGAGTTTTGGCCGAAGGTAAGGTTGTTTTAGGCTTCGGGCAACGAAAAACGCCATCACCTTTTGTTAATGCCTGCTCAAAATTCCTCTTCTTGGATGAAGAAAAAGAACCCAGTAAAAGTGAATCAAAACCCAAAAATATAAAGTCAGACACAAAGTTAATAAACTTATTGAGGCAAGCTGTTGAAGCAACCGAAGATGAAAGTGGTTGGGCAAGGCTTGGCCCTGTCGGTTCGCACATCTCAAATAAAAACTCCTTTGATAGCAGGAATTATGGCTTTAGAAATTTAAGCAGCTTATTTAAAGCGATAGACTTATTTGAACTAAAACGCAGCCCAGAGAATTATTATTTAGTTCGCAATGTGCGTAGGAAGAAAACGTAATAGCTGTTTCTTCTTTACGGAGCCTCCTTTAGTAAATATTTCCTAAGTTTTCTTTCGCTCCGCAGAACATGCAAGATATATACTTTATCGCCTTCAATACGATAAAAAATTCGGCATGGATTGACAATAAGTTCTAAATATTTCGATTCTTTAAACTCTGGTGGTTTACAGCCATACTCGGGGAATTGTTCAGGTTTTTTTTAGTACTAGAAAAAGCTTTTTGTACCAGATTAATCGCTGCACTTGGCTTATCAAGTGCTATATATTCAGCTATTGAATCAAGGTCTGATAGTGCAGGCTCAGTCCATACTTAGCTGAGCCACTTACTCATTTTCTGTTTGGCTACGGCCTGAGTATAAAGGCGGTTTTCTGAAATTGCTGTTTCACCTTTGGCTATTCCATCCAAGATTTTCATTCGGCATTTCATCATTTCATAGTCTTGAACATCTACAAGATAGGCAGATGGTTTGCCATGCTCAGTAATCAGTACAGGCTCTTTTGAATCACGTAATTCGGCAAGTATTTTGGTCGCTTGACGTTTTAGCGTGGTCACAAGTTCTGTTTTCATAAAGTGATACTATACTCCACTTACTTGCTTTCAAGCTCTATATTCGGCCTGATATCTAGTTTGGGGTGCGCGTTATATCGCTAATAAAACTAAATCTGCCGATTTACCTTAATAGCCACACTGCTAATAGCAAAGAAGATAATACCCATAATAATAAGCGTAATTGGCCAACCTAAAGAATTTGAAAAATACTCTGTTGAGTAATAGCCAATAAAGCCCAGCATCGCCAGTACTGTCGTTAATAACAGTGCTCGGCTTTGTAATACGACACAGGCATATAGAATAGAGGCCGTTACCGCAAGGTAAAGCAATTCAACCGGCGTATTCTGTACTAAATCGAATAAACCGCTATAGGCCATGATCGAACCAACTAAATAACCAAGGCTTATCAAACGCGGGTAGCGAACAGCCTTTTGCAAACCATAAGCCGTTAACATAACGCATATACCAATAATTAGGCTCGCCCAGTTGGCCTCTGTGACGGTGGCAATACGATCAAATAAACCACTGTTCATCCAACAAATACCAATAAACAACGCAGGTTCTGCTAGTAAACGCTGAGTTGTTTTCTCAAGAGCCGTCGCCACTAAGAATATCGAGGCACCAAGAATAATCGCTATATAGGCCGCCGGTAACCCAAGCAAATCAAGGCCAACTTGCATAAAGCCATAGATGAAAAAGAGAGTAGCAAAAGCAAGTACAGTGCGCCGGTACTTGCTAAATAGAATACCTTGTTGCAAAGCCATGATGCCAAACACAAAAAGTGCCGCTGTGCGCCAGTTATCGCCATGCGGGAAGACCTCATGGATAAGAACAAACCAGCCACCCGTCATCATAAAAATACAAGCAAGAGAAAGAGGAAGAATGAGTTTTGGAAACTTTTTCTCATGCAGGGCAGAGATTAAAACAATTAAAAGAACGTAACTAACCCCTAGTGTTACAAAAACTCGCATGATACTGCCCATGCTATCCCAGAACATACCAATGTAGGTGCCAATACCAGAAAGGATGAAAATCGCACCTAGGTAGGTAAATAACGTCTTAGCAATATCACCCTTGTTACGTTTAGAGCTTGTTAACTCATCCGAATCAGCCGATTGAAAGGCAGTCTCAACCTCAGCAGGCGTGATATTATAAGTATTCATCAGTTGTGCGATATTCTTCAGCGCGCCTGACTTATCAGTAACCGTTGATAGGCCAAATATTCCCGCAATTAATGGCCAACCCCATATACCGCCGCCAATCAACAACAATATGATGATCAGAACGAATAGCGAGATCATGGCGATACAACCCAGCCAATGAAATGGGTGTTACGGCCATAATAGCGTTCAGAAGCATTAGGTAAGCGGATACTACGGCCGTCTTTAGTTAACACGCCTTGTTGACGATTGCGTGAGGAATAAAATAGAGAGCCAAAGGCATTATTTGAGTAGCGGTCTCGGCCTTGGCTAAACTCATATCCATCGGGAGCAATGCTAGATGAGTCAATAATCAAACTTTCAAGATCGGGAAGTTTGATAACAGTCGTCTTAATAACGTCTGCAGAAGGGGTGTTTGGTTTTTTTCTAGCGAGAGTTAGCCCCGCTGGTAATACGATAGGGATTTCCTGTACCGCCCCCGTTTTAGATTGGTAGCGCCAAAGACGTGGTTTGCGGTTATTTCGCGCATTATCTTGGTGAATAACTTGAACCTTCTGTTCAACAACATCTATCTGAATACCGCCTTGGTAATCATAGTATTCCGTTGCGTAAAGTAAGTCGTACTGAGGTTGGGCAACTAAAAGGCTCGGTATGCCCGAAACAAGCAGAAAAGCAATAACCAGTAATAGTGGCAAGCCCAGACCAAAGGCAATAGTAGGGTTTTCGCGAAGGAATGCTTTCATACCGGTAACTCCTTGAATTTGATAGTGTGATCGTGAATCATTCTATATTACTTCACTTGATCTTTAGTTGTGCTAATTGGAGTGGTTTAAGAAACCTGAGTTGATTGATGTTTTAGTATTCTCCCTTTTAGTCGCTGAGTTACTCAATTACCTTTTTACTTCGTTTTCCCGGTTTGGCCAAAATTTCCAAGTAAAAAGAATCGAGTTGTTTTAATTCTGCCTGAGAAATGTGTTTATTAATGGCAGATACATGAATAACTTCACTCGTTGCCTCATCATCACCGAACCGGCAGTCAAAATCCCAAAAATCAACATCTTTAGGTAAAGGCTTGTTACGTTCTCTTTTTAGATATTTTTTGACTTCATACTTGATGGCTTCAATAACTCTTGGAGCTGGGAGCTTTTTGTCGGTCAAATTAAACGTTTTTTTCATAGTAATTCCATAAGGTGATGGGTGTTTTTAAATAATAAACTGCAATTAATGGCATGCTGTCATTAAAGAGAGGCTTTAAAAGCTAATTTTAAGTGGTTCAGCTAGTTTAGCTTACACTTTTTTAGCCGAAGATAAGAACTTTAACTTATGAATCATTTGTATCAATTTCGATAGAACTTGATAAATGACCACGGCTCTTGTCGATTGCATTTCCCAGCCATCGGCTTTATTTAGTAGTGAAGTAGGATTCTTTTTAATTCAGAAATACTTGCTGAATATTCAGCTAAGACTTTTCTCATGGAAAAGCGCCAATTTAAGCGTTGAATTAAGCCCTTATTTTAGAGCTTAGTTAAGTGATCTAACGCCCAAATCACTTGACCGTAAAAGGCTTGACGTCTTCCTGATTCTTATCGTTACCGTATGAAATATCCGATACCACTCTAATATTGTTAGGCAAAGCATAAGTATTTAACGAAATGAGAGCGATAAACACTGAAAATACTTGAACTAATAAATTAATGTTAAAGAACATTTTGACTCCCAATATGATGCTAACGCCTCAAACACCGGCTTGGTGAAGTTGGCGGCTTTTTTGGAACAAAAAAGGTGACAGCTTTACCAAGTCCGCGTGCTTTGACTTGTTAACCCTTTGCAGAAAAGGATTCATGGTAAGTAACACTTCCTTGAGGCAAATTTCCGTGAAAGACCAAGGCTTGAAAATACTCCAGTGGCACATCTGGAAGTACCAAACCCTCTCTAGGTTTAAAGCCAAAGCGGTGGTAGTAGTTTGGATCTCCTAGTAATACGCAACCTTTGGCTTGTAAATTATTTAGCTCTTGAATGGCTGCATTCATGAGTTTTGAACCAATACCTTTACTCTGTTCACTGGGAATAACTGATATCGGGCCTAGGCCATACCAATTATCTGTACCGTCAGAAATAATAATGGGAGAAAGCGCCACGTGCCCAACAACATTACCATCATTTTCAGCAACAAGTGAAACTGATAAGGCACCTGATTCGCGAAGCCCCTTGACGACAAACTGCTCTGTATGATCGGCGTGTGGTGCTTCAAGAAATGCAGCAACAGTAACCTCATGGATACTTTTAATATCGCTTGGTTGTTCTCTTCGGATACTAATACTCACTTGGATATCTCCTTGAGGGTTAACGACCAAATCAGTTGCTGTAAAAAGGGGCATAACATTTGCGTTTTTTTTGCAAATTTTATGACGCTTTTTACGGTCAACTGGATTTTCTGGTTATGCGTTCTATGAATTGATAGTTTTTGAACTATTTCATTTAGTGGGCATATAAAATTCTTTCGATCTTCTACCAACTATTGACTCTTACCCCAAATGTTTAATCCTTTTTCAACAGCCTCACCAGCCCATTTAGTGATGTTTTGCAATGTGGTATTTTCGTTACTATTCAAGACACTAATCATTAATGGATCAATAGGAATTAAATTAATATTTATTTCTTCTGACCTTATTTCTTCTTCAACCATTATGGCTATCAGAACAAAACCTCCCCCATCTGAAAAATTTCGTTCATGTAAATGAATAATTATAGTGAATTTATAATCGGTGACTATTTGAAAAGCGATATAGCCTGAAACATCACCAATACGTGGTTTATAATCAAGAGAAAGCTGTTCAATTAAAAAATCTTTACTATGACAGCCTTCTTCATTAGGATTTTTAATAATTGATTTTTCTATTTTTGATATTTGATTACTACGTCTCGCTTTATATATAACTTCTGAAAGTTTTCTTAAGACAGAATTAAATTTATTTTGGGCTCCTGCATGAACATGATGAAACAAATTACTAGCTCTTTCTTTTCTTAATTCAATATTCTCAATTAATGATTCTTCGGCAATTTTCAATGAATCATCCACAGATGAAGAATCAGCAATAAGCTTAAAAATGTCTGCTTTTGTACGATCAATAAAGATATTGGTTAGTAACTGTAAATTACCATTGTCAGAAACTTTTAAAGCATCAAGATAACTTTCACGGTCTTCATCACGCCTAATAATCAATGGAGGTAAGCCCGATTTCATTAACACCAATGATGCTAAAGTACGTGCTACACGACCATTTCCATCAGAAAAAGGATGTATTCTTACAAATCTATGGTGAAGCCAAGCAGCACGCGCTTCTGGCGAAGCCTCTTGAATTTCTTTACTATAAAATAAATCACATAAATTAATTATTTCTTGAGTACAATTTTCGGGTGGGCAATATGCCATGATTTTTTCACGGACTTTATCTGCATTAAGTTGATAAGGGTCATTTGGCATATCTTTGAAAACGCCTTTTTTTAGTTCTATTTTTTGAAACCCTACACTTTCCACATAAACATCATGGAACTCTTGGTTTTCTAGTAATTGGGAATGAAGTTGCCTAATATAGTTAGCATTTAATTTCTCTTGCCCATTTACAAAGCCCATTTCCACTTCTGTTAATGTAGATATATGGTTAGCTATTGTTTTTAAATTTGATTCGGCATCATCGACATTACTACCAGCATGTTTCACTAAAACATCGATATTCATACCTTCTTGAATCAAAGCAATAGTGACACCTCGCCCCCAGCCATAAATATTTTCAACTAACCCAAGCTCTATAGCCCACATTTCATAAAAATGTTTTTTTGAATTATTGGTAAAGCAAGCGGCCTTGTTTTTATTCCAAACCTTTAGAGTTCTCGCATTTAAGGAGCTATTAGAATCAACTTCTTTATCACCTAATGTTGATATTGGACTGTAAATTATATTGTTTTCACTCATTCCTGTTACTCTAATGTACTTTTAATATTTATTCTTTAGAAAACCTTCTACCTAAGCGAGATTTTTACGCATAACGCTTAGGGTAAAGCGCGCGGGTCTCTTTCCGCGTCGCCTTTGACCCACTTGTGTACGCCCAGCATGGGCATGAACTAATGAGGTGAAAGTCCTCTGTAGGAAGAACACCGTCAAAAACCGTGTTGTGATTAGACGATAACTACTAGCGAATGGCAAGGGCTTACCTGCGAAGGTT
>Ga0209826_1003340_pt1 | contig 10168 bp, 6 predicted proteins | sample GOMGulsemesocosm_5_FD_184637 | JGI IMG/M metagenome (GOLD analysis project Ga0209826, IMG submission 184637) | Methane-oxidizing microbial communities from mesocosms in the Gulf of Mexico - GOM15C Gulf of Mexico (SPAdes) (version 2) | ecosystem: Environmental > Aquatic > Marine > Cold seeps...
GCGACGTCTACCGAAGCCTTGGACCCTATTTCACCCCAGTACCTGCAGGACATGATTTCGTGGTCTGCGGTTGGCGCACGCACCACTGAGTCGCAGACACACCGTGAAATGGCCTCTGGCCTGTCTTCTGCGGTTGGTTTTAAAAACGGCACAGACGGCGGTCTTACCGTCGCCATCAATGCGCTTGAGTCAGTCTCTAGCCCGCACCGCTTCCTCGGCATCAATGGCGAAGGCCAGGTGGCGGTCATCCACACAGCCGGCAACAAATACGGCCACGTGGTCCTGCGCGGCGGCAACAGCAAGCCAAACTATGATTCGGTCAGCGTTGCCATGTGCGAACAGGAACTGAGCAAGGCCGGCATTTCAACCAACATAATGGTTGATTGCAGCCACGCCAACTCCAACAAAAACCATGAGCTGCAGCCACTGGTGATGGATAACGTTGCCAACCAGATCATCGAAGGCAACAAGTCGATCATCGGTATCATGGTTGAAAGCAACATAGGCGCTGGCAACCAAAAGCTATCGGCCAACCGCGACGAGATGGAATACGGCGTATCGGTTACCGATAAGTGTATCGATTGGGACACCACAGAGAAAACCCTGCGAGACATGGCAGAAAAGCTGCGCACACCACTGGCCGAGCGCATCGCTTAGGCCGAGGCGATCGCTAGCCAGCAGTGAAAAGGCGAGCTTAGCTCGCCTTTTTTATTTCCCCCAGCCAAAACAGCTCAGCCCACATTCAGCCCCGCCCCCATTCGATCAAGAGCCTGCTCCAAGGGCGCCGTTCAGCAACACCAACCCTTGAGCCGTCAGTCAGTTCAGCGCCAAAAATGTCAAGCACTGATCAGCCATAGCGCGTGTAAACCTGCGGCACAGCCTCGCACCAGCCCGCACCAGCCCGCACCAGCCCGCACCAGCAAAGTGGAACTTGCACCGACATGGTTACCAAAAGAAATAGTCACGTTCCCAAAAGTAGCCACAACGCAGGAATAAAACTTAAAAGTATATTTCCTGTGTTTATTAAGGAGCAGCAGTGTTAGATTTTATAACCATAAGGACAGACGAAAAACACAAAGGATAAAGCTGACTGACGACAACAAGGTGTTGTCCTGCGGAGAATAATTATAATGCCCAACCGTAACCTGGCCGTGAGCGGCCCACAGCGAAGCCATTTTAACCCTGCCTCACTGAAATCAATTCAGCCGCGCGCCACACACCTACAGCTGCACATCAAGCTCACCCAGATGATCGGCCAAGATTACGTCTTTCTGTGCACCGAACAGCAAATAATGAGCAACAAGGCCTGCCAACAACAAGCGTTCGAACTGTGTGAAAGCCTTGGACTGGACAAAAACCGTACCGAGTTCGTACTCGTCTCGAGTGCAAACGATGGTGAACAATATTTTCAGCGTTGCAATATACAATGGGTTGACGACTACCCAGTCGGTATAACCCGCAAGAAGATCCAAACGGCCTCTCAGCAAGATTTTTATCAGACACTGTTTGAGCACACCAAAGACATCTGCACCCGCCTACTATAATCAGCAGGTCGCATCGCTAGTTGATGTAGATGTAGAGCAGTAAGACAAGTCGCCGTAGGCTTTGTGTAACGCCTTGTTATGGAAGGCGCCGCCAAAGCGGCGCTCTCGACTCCTCACAACTTAAAGCGTGCAACCTGCTCGCTCAGCCCAGTGGCCAACTGGGTCAATGACTGGGCCGCCGCCGATACCCCTTTGCTGCCATCAGCCACCCGATCCCCCATGCGCTGAAATTGGCCCACCTCACTGGTCGCCTGAGCCACCCCGGCCTTGGTGTCGCGCGACAAACGTGTCACCTCATGGCACTCATCACTGAGCTGTAAAATAGTCTCACGAATAGCCGCCAGGCTGACCACGGTGCCCTGCGCAAGGCTCACTGAACCCTTCGCCTGCTCCTGGTTCTTGGCCATGGTATCCACCGACTGGGTAATCGAGCTGACAATCATCTCCAGCATACTGTTAATCTCAACCGTCGATTGATGGGTCTTGCTCGCCAGTGCTCGCACCTCATCGGCAACCACCGCAAACCCCCTACCCGACTCGCCAGCACGCGCCGCCTCAATGGCCGCGTTCAGAGCCAGAAGGTTGGTCTGCCCAGCGATTTCGGCAATGGTTCCCACCACCCCAGATACCTGATCACCCGATGCGCGCAGCGCCAGCAGCATAGTGGCTGTGGTTTCCAAATCATCGGCCAGCTGCGAAATACTCGCTGAAGCTTTGTCCACCTCGGCTGCACCCGCCGTAACTTCGTCGGCCCCACGTGAGGCGATATCGGCTGCAGACTCCGAGCGACTGGTACTGTTTTCAATTTGCTGCTGCAGCTGCTCCATCACCGTCACCAGCTGATTAATCGTCTGACTCAACTCGGTAACGACACCATCACTGGTCGTGCTGCTATGCCCCAATTCAGATACAGACTGACTGATCCCATTAATCGCACCCGAGACCTCACTGAGACTGCCATGAAAGCTCGACAGCAAATTATTCATACTCTCTGCAGACTGGCCAATCTCATCGGCCGACCTAACCGGCAAGTGCACGGTAAGGTCATGGTCTTCAGCCACCCGCGTTAAAGCGCTGGATAACTGTTTTATGGGCTGGGCAATACGGCTGCGAGAATAGAAGTAGGCCAACCCCGCGACCGCCACCGTGACGGCGATCAGCAGAAAAATCAGCTCTAGGACGCCGCCAAGATCCTCGACAATCATCTCAGAGTTAGCACTGGCGCTGGCTTCGACGCTGCGCGTGTTGCGCGTCAGCGACTGAGCCAAGGACTGAGTCTTGGCCGATAAACTCGCCAATTGACGGCGCGCAGCATCCCAGTCAACTGGCTTAACCGCCATGGTATCTCGCACCTGGCCGAGCACACGATTAAGCTCATCAAGCTCACGGCGCAGCTCAGGCAGCCGCACATCCGCTTGCGCCAAGCCCCTTATACTGCTTTTGATTACACCCTGTTGAGTTTGATAACTCTGGTCAAACTCCTCTGCAGTTGAGGTCGTGCCGTAGAGCGAGAAAGCTGCCAACTGCAGCGCTTGAGCGGCACTGGACAGATCCTGAAGCGCCGCCAGCTCAGGCAGGGTTACATCAACAAAGACATTCACCTGTGCCTGTACATTGCGATTGGTATTCACCAGCGCCACGGCCGTCACCACCATCACCAATAATACGGCTGCATAACCAGCAAAAACCTTACTGCTAACCGAGGAAAATATACCACTCATCTAGGTGCCCTTAATTAATGAAGAGAAGAAGCTAGCCAAGTTATCGGCCAACAGCCCAAGACGTTGAATAAACCGCACAAGCCAGGCTCGCGAAGTTACACCAAAGCTTAGCAAAGCATGAGTATCACAGGACAGCGGGCACAAAAAAGCCGCGCTGACTAAACCAGCGCGGCTTTTTAGAGTTTTCTTGTAAGTCTTATAACTCGGCCTAATGTTTACATAAAGGCTTCTGTCTTATCCGTGTGATCGGTTGAGTCACGCACACCTTTAAGTTCAGGCAACTTCTCAATTAATGTCTTCTCAACCCCCTCTTTCAAGGTTAGATCAACGGCCGAACAACCCTGGCAACCACCGCCAAACATCAATACCGCAAACATGTCTTCGGTTATCTCAACCAGATCAACATGACCACCGTGGGCAGCAAGGCCTGGGTTCACATCGTTAAAGAGTACGTAGTTGACCTTATCTTCTAACGGGCCATCTTCACTGACCTGTGGCATTTTAGAGTTAGGCGCACGAATCGTCAGCTGGCCTCCCATGCGGTCTGCGCTGTAATCAACCTTGGCATTTTCTAAAAATGGCACGCTGCGCTCTTCAAAATAGGCATTGAAGGCATCGTACTCAATTTTGATGTCACTCTCGTCACGGTCATCGGCATTGCAATAGGCAATACAGGTTTCAGCCTTAGGCGTACCAGGGTTAGCAACGAACATGCGGATACCCACACCCTCACCATCCTGCTTGGATAACAGTTCAGCCAAATAGCCCTGTGCGGGCTCCGTAATGTTTACGTTAACAACCATATCAATCTCAGCCTTTATCTAATGACGCCATTCTACGCAAATGAACGCCCCATATAAACCAGATATCCATTGTGGGTATAAGATAAACGCAAACTCAGGGTGTAAAAGTAAGCTAAAAGCACTATTTCACGCGGCTGATTATGGTTGCCGATGTCGCTTGGTGATAGAATCCGCCAAACTAAATCAAAATATTTTGATATAGATTTCCCCAGCCCTGAATTAGTCACTAAACTAGGCTGTTGAATGCATCTGTATCTCAAAGCTCGAGCAGTGTTTCACCCACACCCAAACAAGCAGCAAACGCTTGCTTGGCCGTGGGTCGAGGTCGAGCCAAAGCAATTACCAAAGACAGGTTTCCCCGATGTCCGATAGCAAAACTGCACAGCCCACGCAATTGTCCCCCGAGACCATTGCCCGCAAAGCCGCCCTACAACAAGCCATCAAAGAGCGCATCCTGATTCTCGATGGCGGCATGGGCACCATGATTCAAGGTTACCAGCTTCAAGAAGCCGACTACCGTGGCGAGCGCTTTGCCGAGTATCACATGGACATCGCCGGCAACAACGACCTGCTGTCGATCACCCAGCCGCACATGATTCGCGATATCCACACAGCGTACATGGAAGCCGGTGCGGACATCATCGAGACCAACACCTTTAACGCCACCCGCGTGTCCATGTCTGACTACGACATGGAAGAGCTGTCCCATGAGCTGAACGTCGCCTCCACTAAAGTGGCCCGCCAGGCCGCCGACGCCATGACGGCCAAGAACCCGGCCAAGCCGCGCTTTGTCGCCGGCGTTATTGGGCCGACCAGCCGCACCTGCTCCATCTCTCCGGATGTGAACGACCCAAGTGCGCGCAACGTCACCTTTGATCAACTGGTGGAAAACTACATTGAGTCCTGCGACGGCCTGGTAAAAGGCGGCGCGGACATCATTCTTATTGAGACCATCTTCGACACCTTGAACGCCAAGGCGGCGATTTTTGCGGTGCAAGAGTACTTTGAGCGTGAAAACCTCGAACTGCCAATCATGATCTCGGGCACCATTACCGACGCCTCTGGCCGCACCCTTTCCGGCCAGACCACTGAGGCCTTCTATAACTCGCTGGCCCACGCCAAACCCCTGTCGATTGGTTTGAACTGTGCGCTGGGCGCCACCGAGCTGCGTCAATACGTGGCAGAGCTGTCGCGCGTGGCCGAGTGCCACGTCTCGGCTCACCCGAACGCCGGCCTGCCAAATGAATTCGGCGAATACGATCAGACCCCTGAAGACATGGCGCCGATCGTCGGCGAGTTTGCCGCCAGCGGTTTTCTAAACATCATCGGCGGCTGTTGCGGCACCGCGCCAAGCCACATTAAAGCCATTAGCGATGCCGTCGCCGAGCACAAACCGCGCGAGTTGCCAGAGATTGAACCCGCTTGTCGCCTGTCTGGCCTTGAGCCGTTCAACATCACCAAAGACTCGCTGTTTGTGAACGTCGGTGAGCGCTGTAACGTCACAGGCTCCGCCCGCTTTAAGAAGTTGATCATCGGCGAAGACTACGACACAGCGCTGGAAGTGGCGCTGGAGCAGGTTGAGAACGGCGCGCAGATCATCGACATCAACATGGACGAAGGCATGCTCGACGCCGAGGCCGCGATGGTGCGTTTCTGCAACCTGATCGCCGGTGAGCCGGATATTTCGCGTGTACCAATCATGGTCGACTCCTCCAAGTGGGAAGTGATTGAAGCCGGTCTTAAATGCATTCAGGGCAAGCCGATCGTCAATTCGATCAGCATGAAAGAAGGCGAAGCAGAATTCATCGCCAAGGCCAAACTGTGTCAGCGCTTTGGCGCCGCCGTGGTGGTCATGGCCTTTGATGAAACCGGCCAGGCCGATACCGAGCAGCGCAAGATCGAGATCTGTGAGCGCAGCTACCGTATTCTCGTTGACAAGGTGGGTTTCAACCCGGCCGACATCATCTTCGACCCGAACATCTTTGCGGTCGCAACCGGCATCGAAGAGCACAACAACTACGCCGTTGACTTCATCAACGCCACCCGCTGGATCCGCGAGAACCTGCCACACGCCGGTGTATCGGGTGGTGTTTCCAATGTCTCCTTCTCCTTCCGCGGCAACAACCCGGTGCGCGAGGCCATTCACTCGGTGTTCCTCTACCACGCCATTAAAGCCGGCTTGAACATGGGCATCGTTAACGCCAGTCAGTTGGCCGTTTTTGATGACCTGCCGGCTGAGCTGCGCGAGAAAGTCGAAGATGTGATCAGCAATGCAACCCTGAGCGCTGATAGCGAGAGCGCCGACCCGACCGAAGCCCTGCTCGACATAGCCGAGAAGTTCCGCGGCGATGGCAGCACCGGCGAAAAGAAAGAAGACCTCGAGTGGCGCAGCTGGCCGGTGGCCAAGCGCCTTGAGCACGCACTGGTTAAAGGCATCGCCACCTTTATTGTGGAAGACACAGAAGCCGCACGTCTAGAGGCCGAGCGCCCACTGCACGTAATTGAAGGCCCGCTGATGGACGGCATGAACGTCGTTGGCGACCTGTTTGGCGAGGGCAAGATGTTCCTGCCGCAGGTGGTTAAGTCCGCCCGCGTGATGAAGCAATCAGTGGCCCACCTGAACCCCTTTATTGAAGCCGAAAAATCAGGCGCCGCCGCAAAGAGCAACGGCAAGATCCTCATGGCCACCGTAAAAGGTGACGTGCACGACATCGGCAAGAACATTGTGGGTGTGGTGCTGCAGTGCAACAACTTTGAGGTGCTCGACCTCGGCGTGATGGTGCCCTGCGAGAAGATTTTAAAAACCGCCGTCGAAGAAAACTGCGACATCATCGGTTTGTCGGGCCTGATCACCCCGTCTCTGGACGAGATGGTCACCGTGGCCAAAGAGATGGAGCGCCAGGGCATTAACCTGCCGCTGATGATTGGCGGCGCGACCACCTCTAAAGCCCACACAGCGGTGAAGATTGACCCACACCTGAAGATCAATCAGGTGGCTTATGTGGCCGACGCCTCACGCGCCGTGGGTGTGGCCACCAAGTTCTTGAGCGATGAACTGCGCCCTGAATTTATCGCCGAGACCGAAGCCGATTACGTCAAGGTGCGCGAACGCAACGCCGGCCGCAAGGCTCGTGGCGTCATTCGCACCTACGTAGAAGCCATCAGCCACGGCCCCAAGTTCGACTGGGCGGCATACTCGCCGCCGGTACCGACCTTTACCGGCACCCGCGTGTTTGATGACTACCCACTGACAGAGCTGGTCGACAAGATCGATTGGACGCCGTTTTTCATCTCTTGGGATCTGGCCGGCAAGTACCCTAAGATCCTTAAAGACGAAGTGGTTGGCGAGGCCGCCACCAATCTCTTCAAAGACGCGCAGGTGATGCTGAAGAAGATTGTCGACGAGAAACTCATCCAAGCCCGTGCGGTTATTGGTTTCTGGCCAGCCAATACGATAGACGCTGACGACATTGCGCTGTTCGAATCTGAAGCGCGCGATGTTCAGCTTGCCAAGCTGAGCCACATCCGTCAGCAGCAGCAAAAGCCAGGCAATACCCGTCCTAACACCTCTCTGGCCGATTATGTCGCGCCTATCGAGTCAGGTGTGGCCGACTACATAGGCGGCTTTGTCACCACCGCGGGCATTGGCGCTGAGGAACTGGCCAAGAGCTACGAGGCAAACCTTGATGATTACAACAGCATCATGGTTAAAGCCCTGGCCGATCGCCTGGCCGAAGCCTTTGCGGAGCACATGCACGAACGTGTGCGCAAGGAATTCTGGGGTTACGCGGCCGATGAAAACCTCAGCAATGAGCAGCTCATCAAAGAGAGCTATAAGGGCATTCGCCCGGCGCCCGGCTACCCTGCCTGCCCGGATCACACTGAGAAGGCCCCGCTGTTTAAGCTACTGGACGCGGAAGCCAAGATTGGCGTGGAACTGACAGAACACTACGCCATGTTCCCAACCGCGGCCGTGAGTGGCTGGTACTTCTCCCACCCAGAGTCGCGCTACTTTGGCACCGGCAAGATCCAGAAGGATCAGGTCGAATCGCTGGCAGCGCGCAAAGGCATGGACTTTGCCACCATGGAACGCTGGTTACAGCCTATCTTGGGTTACGAATAAAAAGCCCGTTAAGAAGACTAGGGCTGCGAATAACAGCCACTAGCAAGCCGCCAACAAACAACAAAAGCCGCCTTTGCGGCTTTTGTTGTTTTTACCTATCCATATTGATCCAAGCTGCCTATACACCCGAAAAAATGTTCGTTGTTTAACCAACCGGAATAGAAAATACCAATAAGAGCACTAGACTTAAATCTGGCAAGTAGAATGCTGGCAAACAGCCAGCCCCGCTCAGTCGAGTCGATTACAGCTCAGTACAATCTAGCTCAGTACAATCTAGCTCAGTACAATCTAGCTCAGCACAATCTAGCTCAGCACAATCCAGCAAAACCTCAGCGCAGCGAAAACTCAGCCTCAAATGAGTTAAGAGTAAAACCATCATTATCTAGGGAGATTCCCGCTTGGACATTTCAGCCAGCAGCTTTAACCCCAGCAGCCTACAGCGTCCACCCAGCCCTCAGCGGACGACGCCTGCGCAAGAGCAAAACCAAGCAAGCACAGAGCCAACAGCTCAAACAAGCACAGCAAGACTCGAAGCTGATGTTCGGGTCTCAGAACAACCGCAGAAACCAGAGCAAGCGCCCCTGCGCGACAGCCTTGCGCCCGAAGAAAAGAACAACATATCCAATGACATTTATGATCGGAGCAACGAAATAAAAGCCGAGCGACAGAGCGACCAGGATAATGTCCGTGAAACCGTCGTAGAAATCAGTGTCGCTCAACAACAAAAAGCGAACCTTGAGCTCTACATAGAGCAAAGCACAGGTGAAGAGATTGATGACAGCCCCAGTGTCAGTCCGCAAGAGCTCATCGAATTCGCTCAGAAGCAACAACGCAACGACACCCTGCAGGCCGTGGCCGACAGTGACATCCCACAAGAGGCGATTCAGGAGCGCCGTCAAACCGAGCTGCGCCAATCGTTAGAAGATAAGTTTTCCCAGGCCTTAGGCGACAACAGCAACCCACCGAGCATTGACCTTAACGTCTAACACCCATACAAACAAACTCAATCGAATATCACCCTGACCGACAAACCAGCACTGACAAGCGACAAAAAGCCGTGCTAGTGTGGGACTCAAACCCTCAGGGAGTGATCTCGATGCCAACGGAAAAGCCAAGCAACGAAGAAGATACAAAACCGCCTGGGTTTGGCAGCCTACTGCTCAGCACCGCCGCCGCCGCCTTTGGTGTACAGAGCAACCGCAACCGCGAGCGCGATTTTAAACACGGAAACCTCTGGGTGTTTATTGCTGCCGGTGTGATCTTTACGGCCGGCTTTGTGGTCGTTGTTTTCAGTATCGTAAAAACAGTGCTCAACAGTCAGGGGGTTTAGTAGCAGGCAAGGCGAGAGGCGAGAAGCTAGAGGCGAGAGGCCAGGGATCAGAGGCGAGAGGCGAGAGGCGAGAAGCTAGAAGCTAGAGGCGAGAGGCGAGAGAAAACCAGATACGAGATTCGAGGTGCAAGCAGAAGCGAGAAAAAGCCCACGATCATTCGCTCTGGGCGTGATCGATGTGCCTCAAGGCTGCCTGTTCCAGACGCAGCCTATGGGCCTGCGTCCATGCAGGCCACATCCATGTAGGCCAGGCGAGTGAAAACCAGAGGCGAGAAGCCAGGGATCAGAGGCGAGCGGCGAGAGAAAACCAGATACGAGATTCGAGGTGCCAGCAGAAGCGAGAAGCCAGGGACCAGAGGCGAGAGATTATTAGCGCCCTGCCCTTACTGACTTCTAGCCTCTATTTTCTGCCCTTATCTGTCCTCTGCCCTTACCTAGCTTCTCGAGCGCAGCGTTCTGGCTTCTGGCTTCTGGCTTCTAGAACCTGCCCTTATCGGTCCTCTGCCCTTACCTAGCTTCTCGAGCGCAGCGTTCTGGCTTCTGGCTTCTGGCTTCTGGCTTCTAGTACCTGCCCTTATCTGTCTTCTGCCCTTACCTAGCTTCTCGAGCGCAGCGTTCTGGCTTCTGGCTTCTAGCTTCTAGCTTCT
>Ga0209826_1003341_pt1 | contig 10168 bp, 12 predicted proteins | sample GOMGulsemesocosm_5_FD_184637 | JGI IMG/M metagenome (GOLD analysis project Ga0209826, IMG submission 184637) | Methane-oxidizing microbial communities from mesocosms in the Gulf of Mexico - GOM15C Gulf of Mexico (SPAdes) (version 2) | ecosystem: Environmental > Aquatic > Marine > Cold seeps...
TTTTATTGCTCCTTTTTCAAATAAATGGGCGAAAAGTGTGATAAAAGTAAGAGAATTTTCAAAGAAAGTAGCCAGGAAAATGACTTAGAATAAGAGAATTTCAACCGAGCAAATTGTAAGAAATCACAGGGAACAACTATATATAGATATATAAAGTAAAAGGGCAACTCTATATGAAAAGAAGTTCACTATTTGTATTTATTAAGTATTCTTTGGTGATGACCTTCTTTTTTGAGCTTATCAAGTGTTTTTTGAAGGGCATTGATTATGCTATTGGGTGTATCTTTATGAAAGGCAAAATACTGTTGGGTTTGGGAAAGGTGAAAAACAATCTCATAGTCTTTTATATTAAAACCAAGTTTTTTCATCTCCCATGCAACAACACCCGCCTCATAAGATAGAAGATCAAAACGATTTCTATTTAACATTTTTATGAGTTTTTTCAGTGCATCAATTCCGCCTGTACTCTCTACTTGCTTGGACTTTACACCAAGTGTATATAAAAGTTCTTCTCCTATATCATCTCTTACAACTCCAATCTTGTAGTTATTAATTTCCTTAGATGAATCTAGTAAGATCTTACTCTGCTTTTTTGCTATCAAAGAAACATTGGTTTGAGCAAAAGGACCAACCCATTTAAAGAGTTTTTCTCTTTGTTTTGTTTTTGTCATAGCAAATAAAGCCGTGTTTTTATCTTCTAAAAGCATTTTATATGCCCTAGCCCAGGGTAAAATACGGATGTCTTTTCTTTGATGATTGGTATTTAAGCGTTTTAACATCAAAACCATCAGGTCTATTGCAATACCTTGAGGTCGACCATCCTCCACATAATTGTAAGGAGGATAGTGTTCTGTCATGAACTTGATGTCATTTAAGGAGTTTGCATTTAAGCTTGTCACTGAAAAATGAAAAATAAACATTAATGTCGTAATATACCTACAGTTTATCTTCATTTTACTTCTCCTTTATATGAAGGCGAGAGTATAGCACAAAGTTTCATAAAATTACCACAAAGTCACGCTAAAGTCACATTTTGAACAGATACTCCTTATCTATTTAAGTTCTAGTCTCATCTCAATAAAAATTGTATCAAAGACTTTATGCATACCTAGGTATTTAAAAAACTTGCTTGAGCCATAAATGATATCCCAATTTGTCCTGTCAATCTCCACTCTTGCATTTAATACAAGTTTGTCCTCAACCCTTGCAATAAGTGCATTGACATTTTGTTTTTTGCTAATGCCTCTAATACTAAGTTCCCCATTTAGTATGCAGTTTATTGACGTTTGGTATGGCAACTCTTTTAGGGAAACATTTTTAAAACTGAATGTGGCTTGAGGAAAGAGTTTACTTAGGAAGAAATCATCAGATTTAAGATGTGCGTCTAGATAAGATGCCCCTTGCTCTTGAGTTAAATCCAGTGTTTTAATTGAATTCATATCTATAATAAACTCTCCATTGAGTTGCTTGTCTTTTAACTCCAGCATTCCTTTATTAAGTGAAATTTCACCTGTATGTTTTCCGTTTGCATTTTGCCCTGTCCAGTTTAGTTTACTTTGCTCAACGATTTCATATGTTTTATCATCTAAACTTAATAGTTGATCTTCATTTAGTGCTTGACTTTCACCTACTAGTTCTAAGTCTGCCTTTACCGAATTTATTCCACCCTCTAAAACAAAAATATTATTGAATCCTAACTGTGAAAGTTTTCCAGCTGCAGCTTTTGCATCAAGGTCATTGTTACTGTCCCCGTAAACAACAATATTCTGCTGCGAGCTTAAGTTCAGCTCTTTAACTTTGTCGAAAAAACTCATTTCATAAACACAAATATTAACGGCACCCTTGATATGGATACTGTTAAAATGTTCTTCGGGTAATACATGTATGAGTGTGTAAGTTGATTTGTCTAAGTTTTGTAATTCTTTTACATTTAATAAAGTCATTGTTTACTCCTTAAGCTTTAAATATTTCGCTATAACGATTTTGGTGACGTATCATTATAATAATGATTGCAACTGTAATAAAAGCAGCAGCCACAATTCCTGAAGGGTCCAATACTAGGTGTGATAAAAATGCGTTAATCATTATTGGCATGACTATGATTGCCATTAAAGGTGCAAACTTGTTACTTAAAAATGCAATACCTGCAATTATTTCTATAATAGCACTAATTGGAAATATATAACCGGTCTTGTACAGTGCTCCCATAAACTCACCCATAATAGGTGTCATTTCTGGCATTGGCATAAATTGTAAAAATGTATTTGATCCAAACATAACCAATAATAAACCTGCAATAACTTGTGTTCCTATAAATACTTTTTCTTTCATAACTTTTCCTTTTGTGAGTGTTATCTCTTTTTTTGTTGAGATAAGTTTAACAGCTTGAAAGGTTAATTGGAAGAGCAATAAATCGCAAAAATATGCAATAATTCGGAATGAGTGGTTTATCGTTGGTATTTAAGTCTATAGGCTTTGGGACTAAGTCCAATATATCGTTTAAAGAACCTACCAAAATCGGAGCTATTGGCAAAATACAAAGAGGAAGAGATTTGTTTGATACTTAAAGATGTGTAACACAATTGATATTGAATCTCTTTGATAATTCGTGCATGAATAAGAGAAAGGGCAGATTTATCTAAAGTTTCTTTGATGGTTTCACTTAAGTGTTTGGGTGTTATTTCTAAAATATCAGCATAGTCTTGAACAGATTTTCTTATTTGAAAATGCTCTTCAATTAAACATAAAAAGTGATTTGATATTTGTTGTGAGCGGTTAAGTACTTCTTTTTTTGGAAGACAGGTTTTCTCACGTTTAAGATGATATAACAACTGTAGTAATAAAGTTTTTGAATAGGCTTGGTAATCACTCTTTTTATCTTTATATTCTAAGTTGAGTTGTTCAAAAAGTGTCAAAACCTGAGCAAAGGAATCTTGATTTAATTTACTTGGTTCATAATGGGTTTGAAAGAATTGCAAGAGCTCTATATTCTCCTGTGATAAAAAACTGGGTTCAAAGAGTACAATGAACAATTCAAAATCATCAAGACTATCTTCAAATGAATATATGACACCAGGTATTAAAAGTTGAAGAGATTGACTTTGTACTTTAAAGGAGTGTTGATTCACATGCCTTAAAGAAGTCCCTTTAAGATTTAGTAATAGTACATAGTGAGAACAACATACGGGAATTCCTATGTTTGCTTCTCCATTGTTTTGTAATATTGCAAACTCTTTTGCTTGGAAATCTTTGGCAAAAATATCCATACCAAAAGTAGGATTTTTTGCATGAACAGCTTTATAAGCATTAATACTTTCTTCAATACTCATGCTGGGCAAAGAGGAGTTTATTCGTCTTTGCCCAAAATTTGAAGGTATGATTCTTGCAGGATTATTGTGTGTTTTTGATTCCATAGTAAAACTATTGTATCAAAAAACCTCTTACTTCACAGAAATACTTTTAGGATAGCTTTTCTCCTGAAATATATTAGAATTTAATATCTATCAATAAAGCGAGTGTAATCAACTTTTGTTGGTGTTTTTATGATAAAAAGTTCTGCTTCATTTTCTATTTCATAATTAATAGTATCCAAATCATCCAATACGAGAAAACTATCTTTGACAACAATCTCACCATTGATTTTTAGTTTTCCAACTAAGAGATAAAATGAATAAGTTGAGTTCTTGTCCAAGGTTTCTTGATACTGTCCTTTTTCAAAATTAAGTTTCCAAATTCCAAGACCTGGTGTTTCATAAGAAATTGGACCAGCTCCTCCCACATAGGAGGTTTTTTCAATCCCATTACTTTTCAAACTTTTAAACTCAGCTGCTTGATAATCTCTATACCGTGCTTTATTACTTATGGTTTTTGAGAAGTCAGGATCAAACCAAATTTGAAATACATGCGTTCCTTTTGTAATACGTTCAGCATGTTGAACCCCTGATCCTGCTTGTATGACCTGAACCCCACCTGCATTTAGTGTTGTATACTTGTCACTTAAACTGTCAGAGTGTTCCATCGAACCTTTTAAGATAAAAGCCATTATTTCAAATCCTTCATGTGGATGAAGAGGAAACTCTTCTGTTTTATTGGCTTCAAGGTGAGCCCAATAAAAAAGACTTGAATAAGCTTTTGAACCAGATCTATCTGGAAAAGGAATGGGTTTGTTTTCAATAAATGCACCGTTAAATAGTGGCATGATTTGTTGTTCTTCTTTTTTTAAGTGAATTAATTTGCTCATTTGTTACTCCTAAGCTATGTGTTTTTTGTTGAGATAAGTTTAACAGTTTGATGAAGTTATTGAAAGAGCAAAAAATCGCAAAAATACGCAATAGTTCGGAAAAATAACATTATTGGTATATTATTTTTAATAAAGCAGGCAAAAACACTTATTTTTATATTTTAGTAATCCAAGAATAGTGCTAGTAGATAAAAATAAGATTTTCTTAAAACTAAATAGAACTTAGTTATACTAGATGAAAAAGTAGAAATAATGAATGAAATTACAAAACAAGATTCAATTAAAGGTGCCTTTTTTGGTGCCATTGTTGCAGATGCTTTATGTTTAGGGTCCCATTATGAATATGATGCAAAAAAGATTTATGAGGCTTATGGCAATAAACCCATTGATAAATTCATGAGTCCCGGAGAAATGATGGGTGGTGAGACCCATGGAATTGGGTGGGGGCAAAGAAACTATCATCCTGGGAAAAAAGCGGGTGGTACGACGGATTATGGTGATTATAACATTTTAGTCTTGGAGCATTTAGCTACCATTGCAAATGAAAAAGTAGATTTTGATGTGAGTAAAATGATTCCCCACTGGATGAACCGATTGGAACATTCTTGGGGTTCTTGGATTTGTACCATGACAAAAGAAACGTATGCTCAAATCAAACAAGGTGTGCGGGTCGAAAACCTAGGTGGAATTTCAAATGCCATGGCAATAAGGCATGTTGCCGCACACGCTTATTACGACTCAGAAGAAGAAATAGCAAAGGTTGCTAGGCAAACTATGTTTACTCACAAAGATTTACATGCCCTTGGTGGAGGTGAGTTTTTTGCCAGAGTCACCCATAAAGTGATTAATGGAACTCATCCAAAAGATGCCATCACAGAAGTTGCACAAAAAATGGGTGGTTTTTTTGAAGAAAAAGTAAATCAAGCAATATCGAAAGTAGAAGAAGAAGCCAATCCCGATTCTGATTTATCAAAAGAGCAGTTCAGCGATGATTTGGCACTTACAAGCATGGCTAGACTATGGGATATTGGAAGAAGTGAGCCTATAAAAGTAGGTAAAGCCAGTCCTACTGAAGGAACATTACCCGGTGCTGTTTATTTTATTTTAAAATATGTTAATGAAGAAGATTGTCTTAAAACTGCCATTGTTGCCAACACGATGGTTGGAGGAGATAATGCCTCACGATCAATAGCAATTGGTATGGTATTGGGTGCTTACCAAGGAGTGGATGCAATTCCAAGTAAATGGAAAGAAACACTTGACCAGTGGGAGTATTGTGAAAAACTTCTTAATACTTTACCCCTATTAGCTAAGTAATAAATAGTTTATACTAAAAGGTACAAACAGAGATAATATCTGTTTGTACTGCTCTATCATCTATATTTTTGAATAATTTCTTGGTATTTCTTGTCTTTTTTGAGTTCATCTAAAGCCTCTTGTAAAAGATTAATTAAATCATCAGGAGTATTTTTATGAAAGGCAAAATACAATTGGGCTTGGGATAGTTTGTATACGAGTTGATAATCTTTTGTATGAAAGCCTAGGTTTTTCATTTCCCATCTTGCAACATCAAATTCGTAAGATAATAAGTCAAATCTATCTCTATTTAACATTTTGATTAATTTATGAATCGCATCAACTCCACCAGTACTTTCAATTTTACTTTGATTGATTCCTAAAGTAATTAATAACTGCTCACCTATATCATCTCTCACAACACCCAATTTATATTTTTTTATATCTTCAATGGAGTCAATCTTAATATTTTTCTCTTTTCTTGCAATGAGCGCGATGGTTGTATTAGAAATAGGACCAACCCACTTAAATAGATTTTCTCGTTTTTTAGTTCTTGTCATAGAGAAAAGTGCTGTTTTTTCTTCTGTTAATACCGAATCATAAGCTCTAGCCCATGGAAGTACACGTATATCTGAACGGGTTTTGGTTGAATCAATTTTTTTAAGCATTAAAAATAAAAGATCTACTGCTATTCCTTGAAGGTGATTATTTTTTTTAAAATTAAAAGGAGGATAGTTCTCTGTCATGAAATCTATTTCATCAATATGTTGAGCAAAACAGGTAGATTGAAGGGCAAATATTGATACAAAAATAAAGATTAAGATTTTACCTAGCATCAAATTTCTCCTTAACTAGAAAAACAAGCATAATGAATCCTATCGATTTTGTCATAAAAAGTGCTTGAATTTTTTATATTACAACACATTTTAGATCTTATTACTAATTACGTTCACAAATAAAGGAATGATTTCATTGGCACGAGGCGTATTTTTCACAGACGACAATAAATCGCTTTTATGGGATTCATCTATACTTTTCATTTTTGCAGATTCGTAAATATATGATCTCATAATATAGTCATCAAATTCGGGGTGAAATTGTACACCCCATGTACAGGGCTCTAGTTTGAATGCGTGGGTATTTTCAAAAGTATTTGAAGCCAGAATAAGTGCATGTTTTGGAAGCTTTATAACACTTTGAGAATGTATTACATGTGCATCAAAAGCTAAAGGCAGATGCTTAAATATTAAATCATTTTTAGCATAGATATGTTTTTGAATAGATACACAACCCAATTCCATACCTTTTTCATGGTAGTCAACTGTACCGCCTAAACTTTTTGCAATGAGTTGGTGTCCATAACAAATACCCAAAAGAGGAACTTTGTTTGTAAATAACATACGAATAAATTTTTCAATGGACAAGCTCCAGGAAAATTCTTGTGTAACCATCGTGTGAGAGCCTGTAATAATAACGCCACTACACTCTTCAATCTCAGGTAGGGTTTCACTTTTTTGTATATCCACAACGGCTACATTTAAATCATCAATGTAATTTACAATCCAATCTTCCATATCTCCATACTCTTGAACAATCTCTTCAAAAGTTGAACCCACTTTAATAATAAATATTTTTTTCATCTAAGTATCCTGCCTAACTATCCTTTGTGATCTTATCCCAATAAGTTTACTTTTTTACAATAAAAAGTATAACAAAAAATTAAAATACTAACAATCCAGATATTGCTATAAAAAGAATAAAAGTAATTATATAAAATAGCTGAAAAATAGAGTCATGCTCATAGCTTCTTTTATAGCTCTATTTTAAAAGGTACCATAGATGATTTTTGGAAACCTTGATTTACATAAAACTTATGAGCTTTAATATTGTCATCATCAGTTAAAAGAGTAACTCTTTTGCAGCCGTTTTCTTTGGCTCTTAACAATGCAAACTCAATGAGCTTGGTACCTAAGTTTTGACCTCTACAATTTTTATCTAAAATCATATCTTCTAAAAGGGCTACTTTAGTACCAAGTGCAGTGGATATTGTGTATAAAAAATTCACCATACCAACAATTCTATCATCCTTTGTGATTACAAAGATCTCTCCAACACTGTGCTCTTCAATGATCTTTTTTAACGCAAGTGTTTGAAGTTTCGAATCAGGAACAAATTCAGCTTCTTGTGAAAAAAGTTGATTGAGTAAGATACATAAAAATGGAATATCCTCAACTGTTGCAATTTTGCAATACATAACCTAGCTCCTAAAATATTTTGAAGTTTCAAAAAGTATAACAAAAAAATTAAATACTAACAATCCAAATATTGCTATAAAAAGAATCAAAACTGTTATATAAAATTCTTGCAAGTTGTAATCTTTTTAGAAGAAGGCATTTTTTTATACTACACTTTTAAACATATAAAGGAGAATCCATGTCAAGTGTTAATACAATTATTGAGTTAGGGTATGGTTTGGGTGAAGACGAGCAGGCAAAATTAAAACAGCTTTTTGACCTTGTTTTTAATATGAAAGAAAAAGAAATAAAAATTTACGATGCCTTTAATTATTCAAAACAAAGTGACTTTGCATCACAAGTTTATGATGAACTAAGAGAGGTCAAATCATATGACTATGAATTGAATCTAGGCATAAACCAAGAAGTATCAAAGAACTAATTATGCTTTTATCAAGTATGTTAGGGATATCAATATCTGTTGCAATTACAATATTTCTAGTTGTGAAATTTTCAAAAAATAAAAAATTTGAAAGTGAAAAATATCAATTTCGTAAAAAGAGAGTTTTAAACAAAAAAATCGACTTTAAATAAATAAGATTTTTTATTCAAATTTGCAAAGTCTTGCATGTTTTGATAAAATCCACTTATGAAAACAAAATTACGTATAATACTATTAAGTCTTTTTTTTACTGGGTGTAGTGTGGGAGATGTTCAATCATTAACTACTGCTGTTTTAAGTAAAGATCCTTCTTACGCTTTTAGAGCTTTGGCAAAGTCAAAGTCTATTTCTTATGCAACAAATCCAAAGAAATTATCCGCTGATATTAGTAGTTTAGATAAGTTTCTAGAAGAATTTATTGAAAATATATCAGATATTTGGGGCGAAAAGAATGTCAAAGTTCCAAAGAAAAAAGAGTATGTTAAATACATGCAAAACTATAAAAGTAGGGCCTTAATTGATTTTGATAAAGGTATCGTTCGTATTGAAACCATTGATGATAATGATGTGAAAAATAGTTTAAAACAAGCTATTGTAACTACATTATTGCTTCCTGATGATCCAAGAGCTGCAGATTTATTTGGTAGCAAACCTATAAAACTTGGTGACACACCTTATCTTTTAGGTGAAATTAAAGATGATCAAAATAAAAATATTCGATATGAGTGGAGAGCCAATCGATTTGCTGACTCTCTTTTAAAAAACAATTTTAAACAAAATACCATTAGTAAAAATGGCAAAGACGTTAAAGTTTCTTATGTTGAAATTCTAATGGTAAAAGATCATGCTAATGTTAGAGTCGCAAAGTTTAAACCTTTTGTCAAACAGTATGCAAAAAAGTATAATATCAGTGAAAATTTAATTTACTCTATTATTCAAACTGAGAGTAATTTTAATCAATTTGCAGTGAGTAGCGCGGGAGCTTTAGGTTTGATGCAAATTGTGCCAACCAGCGCAGGAAGAGATGCTTACAAATTTAGTAAGGGAAAAAAATGGACACCTTCAAGAGCATATTTATTTAATGCCAAAAACAATATTGACCTAGGGAGCGCCTATCTTAAAATCCTCAATACTCAATATCTAAGTGGTATATCAAATCCAATTTCAAGAGAATACTGTGTGATTAGTGCTTATAATACTGGAAGTGGAAATGTCCTAAAAACATTTAGCTCAAATAGGAGTAAGGCCAAAGAGATTATCAATCAAAAAACACCCTTAGAAGTGTATACTACTTTACGTGAGAAACTTCCTTATGCTGAAACAAGACGATATCTTAAAAAAGTAGTCACTTATAAAAAAGACTTTGTACGTTTATAACAAATATTTAGATATTATTGCGTATGAATATAACCACTTATGACGTAATAACTATTGGCTCAGGAGCTGCGGGAATGATTTCCTCAATTGTTGCTGCCAAACAAAATAAAAAAGTCCTCTTATTAGAAAAACTTCCCAAACTAGGTGCAAAATTAAAAGCAACTGGTGGCGGAAAATGTAACTTAAGTAATACCCTTGGAAATACTGACTTCATGAACTCTTTTGGACGACAGGGACGTTTTATGACTGAAGCCTTGGACTTATTTGATGCCAACTCTTTGGTAAAATTTCTTGGTGAAATTGGAGTAAATACTCATAGCCCTGACGGCTTTCGTATCTTTCCAACCACTCACAACTCTTCAACTATATTGTCAGCCTTAGAAAATGAATTGATTAAACAAAATATTGAAATCAAATGTGATACAAAAGTTGAAAAACTATTATTTGATGAGAATAAAGTTGTAGGTGTTTTTACAAATCAAGGTACCTTTGCATCGCCAAATATAATTGTGGCCACAGGTGGTTTGGGATTTCCTACTTTAGGAGCCAACGGGGATGGATATGAGTTTGCAACAAGTG
>Ga0209826_1003342_pt1 | contig 10163 bp, 8 predicted proteins | sample GOMGulsemesocosm_5_FD_184637 | JGI IMG/M metagenome (GOLD analysis project Ga0209826, IMG submission 184637) | Methane-oxidizing microbial communities from mesocosms in the Gulf of Mexico - GOM15C Gulf of Mexico (SPAdes) (version 2) | ecosystem: Environmental > Aquatic > Marine > Cold seeps...
TCACCTGCTTGTGCAGGAGTTAGTAGCCTTTCTGATTTATTCAAAATGTAAATTCCCAAAGTGTAAATAACTAAAAATATTTAGCTGTATTGATGAACCAATCTTAACTTCAATATTTGTTTTTTTTATGTGTTATCGATATTATTGTTTTTATAGTATGATGTCAATATTGATATTACTGTTTACTGGTTGTTATTTTTTGTGTATTATCGATTTTGTTTTTAGGAAAGCTCATTGTTACTTAATATCTAAATAATCGATAAACGAAATAACAGGGAAACGACTCAACTGAGTATTAGAAATACTTCGTTAATGCCCTACTTAACAAAAAAAGTTTAAAATTAAGAGTGTTACCAATGTCAGAATCACCAGAGAATAGCCTTCTTTCTTCTATATTTTACTCATCTCATATTGGTATGGAGATTATTAATGTTGATACGGGTCAAATAGAAGATGTCAATCAAGCAGCCTGCAATATTAGGGGGTTTTCCAAACAAGAACTATTATTAATAAATGCTTTTGAACGAGATCTATGGATAGATAAAGATAAACTTTTATTTGCTATTAACCAGCTAAAAAAAGGAAAGCTATTTAAAGATTATGTTGCTCAAATAAAAAACAAAAATAATCAATATTTAAGTATTAGCTACACGACTTCTAAATTAGAACACCCAAGTAAACAACTCGTTTTATTGTCTATGATAGATGTTACTGAGCAATATAAATTACTTGAGGGGATCTCTATTGCTGCTACCTCAACGGCTATTAGCAGTGGCGAATTTTTTTTTAACAATATGACAGGTAAAGTTGCTGAATTGTTTGAAGCCGATCAGGTGTTTATTGGCGTAAATAACTTTGACGGTAAGCGTAAAATGAGGACACTGTCTAACTGTATAGGGCAGAAGATAGTTGATAACTTTGAATATGAGTTAAAAGATACCCCCTGTTGCAATGTTCTTGATAACAAAATTTGTTACTACCCAGAAAACATCCAAGAACTTTTTCCAAAAGACGTGTATTTCCAGCAGAACAATATGCAAAGTTATATAGGCCTACCAATTATTGATGGTAACAATCTAGTGATTGGTGGTCTTATTTTATTTTTTAAGCGAAAAATAGATAAGGATAAATATTGGCAAGCTATTTTAAATGTGTTCGCAGGAAAGATATCAGCTGAAATAAAACATTTAACGCTGTCTAAGCGTAATAACATTACTGAGCAATATTTAGCGTTTTATCAAAAACAAGCACCTTTAACTTCGTTAAAGTGGGATAAAGAGTTCAATTTAGTTTCGTGTAATAACGCGACAGAAAAACTACTGGGTTATAGCGAACATGAATTAATGGCCATGGATTTTGTTGCAACGCTTGTCCCTGATGATGAGCAAGCGCTTGTCATCAGTGTTTGTCATGATCTCCTTGTCGAACAAGGGGGAGAATATAATATTAACTCATTAATTAAGAAAGATGGGGAAGTCATTATTTCTGAATGGCACAACTCAGTGATTAAGGATGACTTGCAAAATGTTATTGGTGTGGTTTCTATTATCAAAGATATCACAGAAGACAGACGTAATTTAAAGTTAATTGCTCAAAAAGAAAAAGATAATAGAGAAATATTAAGCGCTATTATTGATGCGGTTATTACTATTGACAGTCAAGGACGTATTTTAACGGTTAATGCGGCAACAGAGGCTATGTTTGATTACTCTTCACAAGAGTTGTTAGGGCAAAATGTTAAATTATTAATGCCCAAATCAAGAGCAAGAAAGCATGATAAATATGTAGCCGATTATACTAAAAATCGTCAGGCAAAAATAATAGGTATTGGGCGTGACGTGACCGCAAAGAAAAAGAATGGTAAAGAGTTTCCTATTAGGTTGTCGATTGCTGAGCTTTCTCCTGACATCTCTGGCAATACTAGGTATGTTGGTACTTGTCATGATCTAACTAAAGTCGTTGAACAGCAAAATATGTTGCAACGTATACAAAAAATGGATGCGCTTGGGAAATTAACAGGAGGAATATCCCATGACTTTAATAACTTGTTGGGGGTTGTATCAGGTTTTAGTGAGCTACTAGCGCATGAGCTTAAACATGAGCCAAAATTATTAAAATACTGTGCTCAAATATCAAAAGCTAGTGTTCGTGGTACTGATTTAATTCGTAAATTATTATCTTTTTCTAAACATGTAAGTACTAAAAGCGAAATTATTAATATTAACCAGTTATTAATAGCTGTACAGGGACTTCTCTCTAAAACGTTGACTGCAGAAATCACTGTAGATTATCAACTTTCAGATGTGTTATGGAATACTGATATTGATGTTAATGCCTTTGACGATGTAATCCTTAATCTATGTATAAATGCAAAACATGCCATGCCCAATGGTGGTTTGTTATCAATCTCAACGGAGAATGTCACACTTGCAAAAATTGAAGCTGAAAAATACAACCTGCTTGCAGGTGATTTTATTTGTTTATCTCTCACTGATAATGGTTGCGGCATGACTGACGAGGTTAAAAATCGCTTATTTGAACCTTTTTTTACCACTAAAGGTGCTGAAGGAACTGGGTTGGGGCTTTCTCAGACTTATGGGTTTATAACCGCATCACTCGGCGGTATTTTTGTTTATTCTGAGCTTGGTATTGGTACCTGTTTTAAAATTTACTTACCAAGATCACAATCTAAGGAATATATTGAACCATCTATTTTAAAACGCGAACTATCTAACACAAACTCTGCAACTATTTTAGTTGTTGATGATGAAATTGCCTTGAGAGAGCTTGTTCAAACTATCCTTGAAGATGCGGGGTATACCGTTTTTAAAGCAAAATCAGGGGAAGAGGCTCTTACTTATTTAAAAGAGCAGGTAATCGACCTGATGATTAGTGATGTCATTATGCCTAAGATGAACGGTTACCAGCTAGTTGAACGTGTTAAAGAGCTAGGGTTTGATATGCCAATATTACTGGCAACAGGATTTGATGGTGAAATTGGAATGTCGCGAAAAGAATTTAAAAGTATTCCTGTTATGTCGAAACCGTACAGCTCATATGAGCTATTAAATAATGTTCAAAAGCTATTGGTTTAGTATAAGTAGAGTCAAACTTAATAACGGGCTTTTAGATGATTTTGGTTAGCTAAAAGTTATTAAATAATATTACAAGTGGGTAATATGGGTATTCAATTAAGAAAACTGTATGTCGTTGACGATGATGCTCAAATATGTGACTTAATAGAGGCATATTTTGAGGATGACTTTAATATCACCACATATCAAGACGCAAAAGAGTTCTTGTCGTGTGAGTTAAATAACGACGATATTATTTTACTTGATTTACAAATGCCTGATGTTGACGGTGTTGAAGTTATCAAGGAGTTGGCACAAGTCAATAAAAAAATCGCTTTACTATTAATGAGCGGTTGTGATGAGGCTGTTTTGCACTCGTCTGTACGACTCGCCACAGAATATGGATTGAATGTTGTTTCTTCTGTAGCAAAACCGATTGATTTTTCAAGTTTAATTAATATTCTAACGAAACTAACAACAAATAATAGTAAAGACGCTCTTAATGCAGAATGCATCGTTAAGAGTGAAGATACAGTAAAAGAAAGCAAAAAAGCACCTCCCCAAGTAAAGCAAAATAAAGGTGACTTTGTACCCACAGTAGATGATTTAGAAAATGCGATAAAAGAAAATCAGTTAGTCTTATTTTATCAACCTCAAATAAATATCAAGCAGTCGATTATTGTTGGCGTAGAAGCATTAGTTCGGTGGGAGCATCCTACATATGGATTGCTATACCCTGATAGTTTTATTTCTTTAGCTGAAGAGTCAGGCCTTATTGGTCATCTTACTGACAAAGTTATTCATTTGGCAATACAGCAGCTTAAAATATGGGGGCAACAAGGATATAAACTTAAAGTATCTATTAATATTTCAGCGCAAAATATCACCTCGCTATCTTTACCAGAGCAATTAACTCAATTAATGGCTGAGAATGACATAGATCCGAGTCTATTAATGTTAGAAATAACAGAGTCTGCGTTAATGACTGAATTAACCACCTCATTAAATATTCTTACCCGTTTAAGGTTAAAAGGTTTTCATCTTTCAATTGATGATTTTGGCACAGGTTATTCATCATTATCTCAATTGCACCGAGTTCCTTTTAGCGAATTAAAAATAGATCGCTCTTTTGTTAGTGGAATGGCAAAGAATAAAGAGTCAAAAGCTATTGTAGATACCTGCATATTATTAGGTCATAAATTAAATATGGACGTGATTGCTGAAGGTGTTGAAGACCGAGAAACGCTGGATTTATTAAAAGAATTAGGATGCGATAATGCACAAGGGTACTTTATCGCAAAACCATTACCGATTAAAGCGTTTGAAAAGTGGAAAAGCCACTTTTAACGATAACCATTAACTATTAACCATTAAATATTTAGAAAAGCAGTATTAATTATTTTAAAAAGGGATAAAAATGAAATTAACTATTGGAAAGAAGCTTGGGTTGTCGTTTGGTATTATTTTACTGCTTATGACAATCTCTGCCATTGTGACTTATTCATTGATTGTGGAAAATGAACAAATACAAAATAAAGTCGTTAATTTACGTATGAAAACTGTTTTACTGGGCAAAGACGTTATTAATGGTATTAATCAATCTCTTGCGGGTTTACGCGGTTATATGATTTTAGGTGACGAGCCTAAAAAAGCGACTGCAATGAAAAACACAAGGGACATGGCGTGGGAGTCTATTGATGATGCCATTAAAGCGTACGATGTTCTTGCTAGAAGCTGGACTGTTTCGGCCAATGTTAGACGTTTAAAAGAAATAAAATCAGAGCTCAATGCTTTTAAAGTTGCCCAACAAGAAATTGAAGATATTTCTCATACTGACGACAATATTGCTTCATACAAATTACTATTAACTGATGCGGCGCCAAGAGCTTCACAAATATTAACACATATCACGGCAATTATTGACGAAGAAGGTCAGTTAAAAGCGACTAAGGAGCGAAAGTCATTACTTAAAAACTTAGCAGATACCCGAGGTAGTTTCGCAGTAGGGCTTGCTAATATTCGGGCTTACTTATTATCTGGCGATGAGGTATTTAAAGCTAACTTTGAAGCGAAATGGCAGATAAACGAGCAACGAGTAAATAGTATTAATAATAGTCAAGCTTCTCTGTTTAACGCTAACCAACAGCAATCATGGCACGCATTTAATTCAGTTCGTGATGAATTTAAACGTTTACCCGAGAAAATGTTTACTTTACGTAGCAGCGACGATTGGAATAAAGCTAACTACTGGTTAGGCACCAAAGCAGCTCCAAGAGCGAGTAAAATTTTATCGCTATTAAGTGAAATGAAAGTATCACAAGAACAATTGTTAGCGAATGATATTGAAGAAGCAGCAAACTTAGTCGGCACATTAAAATCAACGTTGATATTTATCACATTAATATCACTCGTTTTAGGTGTTGGCTGCTCTGTTTTGTTTAGTCGTGATTTATTAATGCGCTTAGGAAGTATTTTAACGCGAGCAAAGCATATTGCTGAAGGAGATATGACTGGAAAACCACTGGCTGTAAAAGGTAAAGATGAATTAGCAGATTTAACGGTTGCCATTAATCAAATGTCTGTATCATTACTAGATTTAGTGAAAAAAACAGCTGACTCCATGATAGAGGCATCTAAGGGGACTACTGAAATTTTAGTCGCTAATCAAGAAATGGTTGCAGGTGTTAATGAGCAAACAGCACAAATAGAGCAAATTGCTGCCGCTATTGAAGAGCTTTCAAACTCTTCATTAGAAGTAGCAAATAATTGTGTAAATGCATCAGATAGTTCAACGGCAGCGCTAGATTTAGCAAAATCTGGCGGTGATATTGTTCAAAAAACACTGTCGCAAATGATGATGATTAAAGGTGCTTTTGACAGTGGCACCACAGCGGTAACGTCATTGAGCGCACAAAGTAAACAAATTGAGGATATTTTAAATGTTATCAAAGGCATTGCAGACCAAACTAATTTACTTGCGTTAAATGCTGCAATTGAAGCCGCGAGAGCGGGAGAGAAAGGTCGTGGTTTTTCTGTTGTTGCTGATGAAGTTCGTCAGCTAGCAGCTAGAACGACAGCGGCAACTACTGAGGTCGAAGGTGCTATTGAGTCTATGCGCCAAGAAACTGAAAATGCTGTAACTATGATGTCAGAGGGGAGCATTAAAGTAGGGCAAGGTGTTGATATGACCAATGATGCGGCGTCCTCTTTAAATGACATAATTATCAGTGTGGATAATGTTGTTTTACAAATACAAACAATAGCAGCCACCGCTGAAGAGCAAAGCATGACCACGGCCGAGGTCGCACAAAATACTGAGAATGTATCTACGGTTTCACATCAAGTAGAAAGAGGTATTAGTAATGTTGTTGAGTTATCGAGTGCTGTTACTCAAACAACCGAGGTGAAAGCAAAAGAGCTATTGGCAATGGTGTAAATGATGGATATGCAAATGGTGGTTTGGGATGAGAGCTATCGTGTTGATATTAAGGAAATTGATAATCAGCACGAATTTCTTTTTGAAGTGATATATAAGCTTGATTTAGCCGTAGAAAGGCAAGAAAGTATGTCTACCGTCACCGCTTTGTTAGAGACGTTAGTTGATTATACTGATTATCACTTTAAAGCAGAGGAGAGGTATTTGGCGCTTCTATCATCTGATGATTATGAGCTTCACCAGCAGCAACACCAGTTTTTTATAGACAAGCTTGCTATGTTTAAAGAGAAAAGTGAGCGCATGGGTACAGTGTCGTTAGGCTTGTTGTACTTCTTAAAGGATTGGCTTGTTGAACATATACAAGTAGAGGATAAAAAATATGCTAAATGAGCGCTGTATTTTTTTTCTATCCGTTATATGAATAAAAATTAAAAATAAATTAAAGGTATATTAAAGATAATTATGCCAAAACAACAATTCAAGCACTCAAAACTTATTGCTCTTTCAGTTTAATAGTAGCCAAAGCTTTGGTTTAATTGCTCTAAAGATTAAGGAAATGATCATTTATACGAGTCTAAATCAATTACCTGAGTCTCATTCTGCATTAGCAGGCATTACTGAGCTGAGAGGGAACACACTACCTATTATTTATTTAAGCTTGGCGATGGGGTTACCTCCTGTTGACTTAACTTCAGATCAAGTACCTTCAATTGTTATCACGAATGTAATGGTAAAACACAAGGGTTCTTAGTTCGTCAGGTTGAAAGTATCATCCGATAGATTGGAGTGACATTAAAGTTACCCCTAAAGCAAGCGGTAACAATCATTACGCTACAGGTGTCATCACCATTAATGACAAATTAGTTACACATCATTTAGGTTGAAAAATCATGCATGAAACAACAAAGGTTGAGAATGATTTAAGTAAAACACTATTAACACAAGAGCAACTATCAAGCATTCAAGGTAAAAAATACTTGTGGTTGATGACTCACTGATTGCTCGTAAGAAAATAGCATCGACACTTGAGTTACTTGGAATAGATTATGCGTTGCAATAGGAGCAAATGAAGTTTTGTCTCAATTAAAAGAGAGAACGCCAGCGTTTGATGTGATTATTTCTGATATTGAAATGCCAGAAATGAATGCCTATGAATTTGCAAGGAAAGTGCGTGATGTAGAGTGTCATGAAAATATTTATGCGTTGTTGCATACATCGCTATGTGTGGATACGAATAGTAAAGATTTTCAAAACTCTAAAGCTTATGCATTGCTTACAAAATTCATCCCGCAAGCCTTGGCTGACAATATCTATCAAGGCCTAACTCACTAGCGTTATCAAATGAAGAGAATACTACGTGAATAATAATATGACATCAGAAAATGACATAAAAAAAGATAAAAAATCACAATGGGTGACTTTCCGTTAGATAAAGAAATGTATGATATTCGCGTTTTGAAGGTGCAAGAAATTCAATGATACATTGTAATAGCACCTGTTTCTGGGGCGTTACCACATGTACTGGGTATTATCAATTTACGCGGAATATTTGGGTTACCTGAATTTGAAATGACTGACAATACGCGTATCATCATTCTTGAAACGGTAAAAAAGTGTTATTGGGCTTTTGGTTGATAGTGTGGATGAGGTACTAATTCTTAAACAAAGAGAAACGAATAAAGATCCAATATTGGCTCAAATGAGTCTGTGCCGTTTATTGAAAATGTTTGTAATAGATATAAATATTACTGACTTTATTAAGTGTAGAAAATATTTTAACTGATGATGAATGGCAAGAGGTTGCGAGTTTATAAGTTTTTAACTATTGTTTAAGTAATAAAAGTTAAAAGTTTTTAAACGTAATTGGCTCTATAAGTGAGACACTAAATATATTATATAAGGAAATAAAAATGGGGTTCTTTTTTAAAGATAAAACCGTAGAAAATAAACCGACAGAAAAGCAACTAGAAGCTGCTAAATCACACCATATTTTAGAAAGTTTAAAAAAATCAGTAGCCTTTATCGAGTTTACACCTGACGGCACAATACTTGATGCCAATGAAAACTTTTTAAATGCAGTGGGTTACCGGCTTGATGAAATTAAAGGTAATCATCACCGCATTTTTTGTGATAATACCTACACTCAATCAAATGAGTATAGTCAATTCTGGCAAGGCCTTGCTTCGGGTCAGTCACTGAGCGACCGATTCTTACGTTTTACCAAAAATGGTACACCGCTTTGGTTAGAGGCAAGTTACAACGCGGTTAAAGATGATGAAGGCAGAATCAGCTCAGTCGTTAAAATTGCCAGTGATATCACGGGATTTGTTGAAAAATCAAATGTTCAAAATGGTATTTTACAGGCTCTTGACCGCTCAACAGCCACGATAGCATTTGAATTAGATGGCACTATTATTGAAGCCAATGATAACTTTTTAAACGCAACTGGCTATAACCTTACTGATATTCAAGGAAAACATCATAAAATATTTTGCCCACCTGAGCTTGCATCAAGTAGTGAGTACCAACAATTTTGGGCAACGCTAAACAGTGGTGAATTTATGCAAGGCTTATTCGAACGTAGGGATGCACGCGGTAATATTTTATGGTTAGAGGCCAGTTACAACCCTATTACAGATGATGACGGTAAGCTCATTAGAGTGGTTAAATTTGCTACCGATGTTACCGAGAGAGTTACCAATATTAGAAATGCCTCAGAAGCAGTACACTCAACGGTTACAGAAACAGAGCAAGTGTCAGAGCAAGGTAAAGAGGTATTAAATCAAAGTGTTTCAATAATGGACGAAATCACTGGTAATGTTGAAGTGGTAGCGAGAGATATTGCTGCGATAAATGAGCAATCAGATAAAATAACTAATATTGTGAGTACAATTACCGCTATCGCTGACCAAACCAATTTACTTGCTTTAAATGCTGCAATAGAAGCGGCTAGAGCAGGCGAACAAGGGCGAGGTTTTGCCGTTGTTGCCGACGAAGTTAAACTACTGGCTGAAAGAACAAGCACCTCTACGGCTGAAATATCTAAAGTTGTTAAAAATAATGCCACACTATCAGCCGCACTATCTGAAAATATTATAGAAACACAAAGCAAAGCGAAATCAGGTACTGAGCTTATTACGCAAGTTGATGGTATTTTTGTTGAAATAAATCAAGGAATGTTAGGTGTTGCTGCTGCCGTTGACAAGTTACAGTAACGGTTTCGTTTAAATGATAACAAGCTATAAAAATGAAAAGTGTAATGTAGGTGTTGATGACTTATGTGTCGAGTTGTGTTTTTATGTAAAATACAATTAATATCAATGTATTAGTGGTTAAGTTGTATGCAATTGAATGATGATGGGCGATGTAATGGGGCGACACAGTCACATGTTATTTTCCAAAAGGCGGGAAGTCCTTGTCCTGATGTTATTATGTGGAAATTTACGCAGGAATTTACGCAAAAAGTAATGCTAGCATTAATGATGCTATCGTTATTTTCTTGTATGCAAACTGATATTGCTCATGATAATTTATCAACACAAAACTCTAAACAGTTGGCATTAAAAGCAGCATCAACAGAGCAAATAATCGTAGGGGCTGAACAAGTTTCTTATTATTTACCAATGCTACAAAACAAACGTGTTGGTTTAGTT
>Ga0209826_1003346_pt1 | contig 10154 bp, 9 predicted proteins | sample GOMGulsemesocosm_5_FD_184637 | JGI IMG/M metagenome (GOLD analysis project Ga0209826, IMG submission 184637) | Methane-oxidizing microbial communities from mesocosms in the Gulf of Mexico - GOM15C Gulf of Mexico (SPAdes) (version 2) | ecosystem: Environmental > Aquatic > Marine > Cold seeps...
CAACACAACAAGTACCGCAGCAAGCACCTGTGCCCCAGAAATTATCAGCTCCAGCTAATGCAACCTCTGCTAATGCAACCTCTGCTAATGCAACCTCTGCTAATGCAACCTCTGCTAATGCAACCTCTGCTAATGCAACCTCGGTGGCGGAGGGGCAGAATATTGAAGGTCAACATGCAGGGCCACAAGGTTTTGTTATGGAGCCGGCTTTATACAATTCCTTACTTGATATGGCTAAGGTCTATCGTGTATCAAGTGCTGAGCAGAACTTTTCCGATGGTTTAATGGTTGCCGGTGAGCAGCTAGAAACGGGAGAACTTCTTTCAACACTAACGAATATTCAAAAAACAGATGTAGTTGCCGGTGTTGGTGAGGGTGTCAGCATTCGTTCACAAATTGGTGAGCGAATCCAAGTAGACGGGCAGCGTCAACCTTATGCTGAACAGGATGATACGCTTATTGATGTTGTTGCCATGTTTTTTGATGTAATACTGCAAGACAGGCACTTGCCCGATACGGTACGGGCAATGATTGGCCAACTGCAGATTCCTATTTTAAAAGTTGCGATGATCGATAAGACGTTCTTTGCTAAAAAGAGCCATCCAGCGCGACAGTTTTTGAATGCCTTGTCTCAGGCTGGCTTAGGCTTGAGTGAGAAAAATAAGAAAATAAAAAATGCCGTTTTTGACAAAATGGAGTACTTGGTCGCTCGAGTGCTGATGGAATTTGATAATGATGTTGAAATCTTTACTGAACTGCTTGAAGAGTTTGATGTTTTTATGAATCAGCAGCAACGTCAGGTTGAGGTTATTGAAGAGCGTTCTCGTGCAGCGACCAAAAGTATTGAGGCGCTAGAATTAACTAAACGTAAAGCGTCTTATGAAATAGCACAACGGCTGAGTGGGCGGAGAATTCCCGAGTTTGTACAGACGTTTCTTGATGAGGCATGGAATGATGTGTTGGTTCTAGCGTTACTCAGGCATGAGCGTGAGCCAGATGAAGTCGGTAAATGTATGCAAGTGATTGAGCGCTTATTGAATAGTGTGAGTGAGCCATCGAGTTTGGCGGAAAAGAAGGCCGTTCTTACTGATCTTGGGCGCTTATTAAAAGATATCAAAATTGGCTTAGAAAATATATCGTATGACTTTCATGAGTCAGCACCATTTTTTAAGGAGTTAGAGTTGTGGCATCGTCAACTATTGTTGCTTAACGATACTGAACCAGCAGAAGACTCAAGTGATGTTAATGATGTGCTGATGGTTGATTTTGAAGAAGAGTTGTCTATGGCGAGTTTAGAGGAAAGCCTATTGCAAGAACTTCAATCAGAGAAATCGAAGATGCCTAATGATAAGTTTAGTAAACGTGCCAATAAAATGCAGGTAGGTGATTGGGTCGAATATAAAAGCCCAGAAGGAACCGCGTTGCGTGCGAAGTTATCGTGGAAAAGTGGCGTGACATCAAGTTGCTTGTTTGTTGATGCACGAGGTGGTAAAGCGTTGGAAATTGGTCTTATTGATTTTGCTGAGGAGCTGCGTGAAAAAAGAATGCGTTTGCTAGGGCAAGAAAAAGAACCACTCGTTGAAAGGGTCCTAGCGGGTATGAAAAAACTGATTACAGGTGGATCAGAAAAACCAAGTTTGGCATAATTTTTTTATCGTTAGCATTATTTGTGTGATAATAAAGCACCTCCATTAGGAGGTTTTTTTATTTTTAAGGCAAAGATATTTTCATGGTAGATACAAAAATAATTCAAGATGATGTTAATCGATTCCTTGCAGAAGATGTGGGTACGGGTGATTTAACCGCTCAAGTTATTGCTGAGACTAAGCAAGCTAAAGCAACGCTAATTACGCGCGAGGCGATGTTAGTTTGTGGGCAAGCTTGGTTTGATCAGGTTTTTCGTACGATTGATGAAAGTATCCAAGTTGACTGGCAGTATCAAGAGGGTGATCAAGCATTTGCCGGTGATGTACTGTGCTATTTATCGGGTTCGGCTCGTGGTTTACTTACGGGCGAGCGAGCGGCATTAAATATGTTGCAAACATTATCTGCAACCGCATCACTTGCCAGTGAATATGCTAAAGCGGTTAGTGGAACAAATGCGGTGGTGTTAGACACACGCAAAACAATTCCTGGTTTACGTTTGGCGCAAAAGTATGCCGTACGTTGTGGTGGCGCATCGAATCATCGAGTGGGTTTATATGATGGTATTTTAATTAAAGAAAATCATATTATGGCGGCAGGTTCTATTGCTAAAGCGGTTAGTGCTGCGCGCCTTGTTAGTAAGAGTGTCGATGTGGAAGTAGAGGTAGAAAATTTAGCTGAGGTTAAACAGGCATTGGGAGCAAAAGCCGATATTCTACTGTTGGATAACTTTAGTTTAGATGAGTTGGTGCAGGCCGTTGAGTTAAATAACGGTGCGGCAAAGCTTGAAGCGTCTGGGAATGTTAACTTATCAACGATACGAGATATTGCTAAAACGGGGGTAGACTTTATTTCTGTAGGCGCTTTAACCAAAAATGTTCAAGCTGTTGACTTGTCAATGCGCGTTGATATCGACCGCTAACCCTTAGTCTTTAAAGCGTACCGCCAAGACATCACACTTAGCACCGTGTAATACGGCATTCGCTGTTGAACCTAACAGTAACGCTAAGCCATGTCGCCCGTGGCTGCCAATCACAATAAGGTCGCAATCGTGTTGTTCACTAAATGTGTGGATTTGACTGGCAGCTTGACCCACCAATATATGTTGCTGTTGCTCTGGAATGTCGAACGAATTGGCTAGTTTGGTGATGATTTTTTTGCTGCTTGCCTCAAGGTTATTTTGTAGTGGTAGTAAGTCAACCGCAATGGTTCCATCAAAGGCATAGTTCGCAGCATCGGCCATCGGTTCTATGACATGCAATATAGAGAGCTTGGCGCTATTTTGTTGTGCAAGCTGACTGGCTTTTTGGAGAACTTGAGGGGCTTGTTGGCTGGTATCTAATGCAACGAGAATGTGTTGATAAGAGCTCATAAATTTCCTTGTTGGTTGGCTAACACCGATAACCTAAGAATAAGAGTTTATATGACGGCTTGGCAAGTGATTTTTTTGCAGGCTTAGTTTTTGCTGCTCTCAGGAAAGACCTTGTCTGGGTTTAACAGGTTTAGAGGATCAAACTGGGCTTTTATCTTTTGCATGATGGAGATGGATACAGGGTCTAGCTCTAAACTAATATAATCACGTTTTTCGAAGCCAATACCGTGCTCACCAGAAAGACTGCCATTTAACGACATCACCAGAGAAAAAACGTCCGCAAGACAGATTTTTGCTTGTTCGAGTTGGTCGGTTTGTACCAGTAAATTAACGTGTATATTACCATTTCCGGCATGCCCAAAATTAACAATAGGGATGCCGTGTTTCGTTGATAGTTCCTGTAAACCGTTAATGAGTGCGGGAATATTGCTGACAGGCACGACCACATCTTCATTGATTTTTTTCGGTGCTATTTTTCTTAATGAAGGTGATAGGGCTTTGCGTGCTTGCCACAACTGTTTGACTTGTTGCTCAGTTTTAGCCAGCTTAACTTCAATAACACCGTCAACGGATGCGCTTTTAGCCACGGCTTGTGACATTTTTTCAATTCCAAATGTATCTCCATCAACCTCAATCATTAAGAGCGCTTGAGTATCATTAGGTAAATCTAGTTTTGCATTTTCTTTAACGAGGGCAATTGCAGTGGCATCCATAAATTCCAATGCGCAAGGGGTTATTGCTTGAGCCATAATGTTTGCAACGGCGCTAGCGGCTGCTTCAACCGATTGGTAAAGGGCTTGAAGCGTGTGCTTAGCTTCTGCTAAGGGGGTTAGTTTTAAGGTCGCTTGGGTAATAATGGCCAGGGTTCCTTCTGAACCAATAATTAGCCGAGTGAGGTCGTAGCCAACAACGCTTTTGGTTGTATAGGCCCCTGTTTTAAGGCTGTCTCCTGAACCCGTGACGCAACTTAAGCCTAAGGTGTTTTCACGCGGGGTTCCATATTTGACCGCTCTAGGCCCTGCAGAGTTGTAAGCTAAATTGCCACCAATCGTGCAAACGCTTGAGCTTGTAGGGTCGGGTGGCCAAAAAAAGCCGTGTTCAGCAGCAGCTAGTTGAACGGCTTGGTTACTAACGCCGGGTTCAACCACCATAAGGCGATTATCGGGGTCAATGCGAATAATATTAGCCATTTTTTCGGTAGATAATACGATGGAATTATCTGCGGGTATACTCGCTCCCGTCGTGCCGGTACCTGCACCGCGCGCAGTAATATTTATACGGTATTGATTGCACAGTTTAACGGTATCGAGAACCTGCTGGTGTGTGTGAGGGAAAACAACAGCGATCGCCTGTTTTTGTCGGCGACTATTATCGTAGCCGTAGCTCCAGCAGTCCGAAGCATCGGTTAATAGTGATTGTTTTTCCTGGTAGAGCGTTTTTAATTGGCTTAAAAAATCGTTATTGTGCTGCGGCATTAATCAAATGACTTCGAAGAGTTTAACGACACGTTGCACCCCACCAACTCGGCGAATGGTTTCAATAACCGGAGTCACTTCATGCTGTTTTAATAAGCCGAGCAGGTAAACAACACCGTTCTCGGTGACAATCTTCACGCGAGTTGGGTCAAAGCCTTGAATCTTATTGATGTTGAATAAGTTGACCTTGGCTTTGCTGGTGACATAAGCATCGCTGCTTCTAGAAACAAGGGCACTGGGGGCTGCTAGAAGAATCTCGTTATGAATTTTCTTAATATTGGGGATCCGGCGTATTTCACTGACAATCTGTTGGCGTAAGTTTTCTGTTGGTGCCTCACCGGTTAGTAATAAGGTACCGTTATAACAGGTGGCATTAATGTGTGTATTAAGGCGAATACTGTTATTGCCGTAAAGCACTCGAAGCGCTTTAAGTTCAACAGTTTGGTCATCGATAACCGTACCAGTGGTGCGTCTATCATGCGCAATGGCAATGCCCGTTGTTGCCGCACTGCCAACAGCTACTGCTGTGCATCCAGAGGCGAGAATACTAATAATAAGTAGAAAAGAGAGTAGCAGCGTTTTGTTGGTATTCATGAGTGTTTAACCGAATAATTGAACGTCGATGAGGTCACATAAACAATGTGTGACTAATAAGTGAACTTCTTGAATGCGAGCGGTTGAATTTGACGGAACACGCAGCTCTATATCATTCTCATTGAGTAAGGTAAGCGATGAAAGTTGTCCGCCATCTTTACCGGTTACTGCGATAACAACCATGTCCCTATCATGAGCGGCTTTTACCGCTTCAATAATGTTGCCTGAATTACCACTAGTGGTATAAGCCAGTAAAATATCCCCGGCTTGCCCAAGAGCGCGCACTTGCTTAGAAAATATTTCGTTATACGAGTAATCGTTGGCGATTGAGGTGATGGTGGAGGTGTCGGTACTCAGGGCAATGGCCGGTAAACTGGGTCGCTCACGTTCAAAGCGGTTTAGCATTTCAGATGAGAAATGTTGGGCGTCACCGGCAGAGCCACCGTTGCCGCAGCTGAGGACTTTTCCGTTATTTAATAAGCTCTGCACAATGGTTTGAGCGGCTGACTCAATGATGGGAGGTAATTGCTCTAAAGCATCATGCTTGGTTTGAATGCTATCCGTGAAATGTTGATAGATTCGTTCTTGTAAACTCATGTTAAAACTCATCGAATGCGTTGGTCAGCCATTGTATATCATGCTGCTTGGCCGAGGGTGAAATTGCAATAACATCAAAGCGAAAGCCTAAGCGGCTAGGTGTGTTGGCAATGTATTGTTGAGCGCATTTTATGAGCTTGCGCTGTTTGCGGGGGTCTACTGATGCGGCTGCACCACCATAGTGATTTGATGAGCGAAACCTGACTTCAACAAAGACAATATGCTCCTTATTTTGCATGATCAAATCAATCTCACCGTAGCGGCTACGGTAGTTTCTTTGGATGAGCGTTAAGCCCTGCTGTTCTAGGTAAGATAATGCTAAATCTTCAGCCTGTTGTCCGAGTGCGTTACTGGCTTGTTTGCCAAACATTATAGCGGGTTAGTATTGCTGTTTGAGCTAACTGGTACGGCTATGATGGGGCTGGGTGCAGTGTTAATGGCAGGTTCTAGCTGTGGCGCAAGCCCCAGTGATGTTACTTTTCCTCGCTTGAAGTAACCGCAGCTTATTTGACGTTTGACTAAGCCATGTTGCGGGATGGAAAGAATACCTGTTTTACCTTTTAAACGCGCGAAGGGACTGCTTTGTAAACGTTTTAAATGAGGAATGATTTGATAGGCATCATAGCCTAGAGCCATTAAGCGACGATGCGCACCGCGCGTATTTGGCCAAAGAGTTAACGAATTGTCCAGTGATGAATCAACAGGGCTTTTAGGTTCAATTAGCCAAGGAATATCACAGAATGAAATACCGTCTAAATCGCGGTTGGCAACAGTGTTAAGTTCAGCAGCGTATATTTTTGATGTGCTAAAGACAGGTAGTTTTGCTGCACGATGAAAACGAAGCTGAGGTTTAATTAAACGACCTTCTCGGGGCGCCGCGATAAGAAAAATGAAATCAGCATCATGCCGGCGGCGCTCACTAAATTTTATGTTCAGGTTTAAGCGACGGCGAAGTTGCTTGAAGCGGTGGATGCTATCATCGAGTTGCAATAAGTTTTTAATCGAAGTGGAGTAATCGGCTTGCTTTAAAGGGTAGGTTTGAACGTCAAGGACTTCGCCACCTAACTGTTGCCATGTTGTTGAAAAATGGCTGGCGAGGCGTTCACCGTAACGTGATTGAGGGCTAAGAATTAGAGCTTTTTCATGACCCTTTAGCCAAGCTAGACTCAACAGTTGTGTCACATCCTCTTCTGGACTTAAGGAAAACGCATAGTAATTGTGTTTATTTGTAGCGAGGGCCTTGTTCAGCGAAATAACAGGAATAGTCAGTGGCTCTAATGCGGCTATTTTGGCTGTATTGGCCTTATCCAGCGGCCCAATAATAATATTGATGTCCTCCTTAATAGCTTGTTGATAGAGCGCTTCGATAGAATGTGATGAGGTGTCGTAGAATTGAATGTTCAATGGCCATTCATTCTTCATCGCGTAAGCGGCTGCGCTAATACCTTGGCGGATACTTTGTGCAGCTTTGGCGTAGTTGCCTTTGCTGGGGAGAAAAACGGCTACTTTATGAGGTGTATTGAAGTTTGCTTTCGCTTGCGTAGCAAGGCTGCTGAGTAAGGCGGTGTTTGAGGCATGTGCTGGGTAGAGGCTTTTCCATAAATCGACACCTGGGTTGTTTTCATCAAATATGTTTTGCTGTTTCAGTAGCCCTGCTAATTCAATCCAGCCCGACAAAGCGGCGCCAACCGATGGCCGCATAAAGTCTAAACTTTGTTGTGACAGCAGTGATAAGGTTTCTAGCAGCCTTGTTTGGTTTGCAAGCTTAGCGGATGGTGTAGTGAGTAAGCCATCTAATCTTACGCGCTCAGTTGCACTTTCTATTAAATTCCCCGACTGAAAGAAAGCATCACTGCTGAGTGTAAGAAGGTTAATGCGTTGTAGAGGAGAAATGTGTTGCTGATCAACGGTGTCGAGTAATCGGTTGCTTTGCTCCGCTTTGCCTTGTTTGAGCAGTAACGTTGCTAAGCGTATTTTTTGTTCGCTGCTTAGTCGTGAGGTGTTTTGAAGGATTTCTGTGGCTAGTTCATTTGCAAGCTGGCGTTGCTCAGCACTCAGGCGGGCTGCAAGTGCAGAAATGAGGTGGCTGTGTTGTCGAGTGCTTGAACTCTGTTTGGCAAGTTGTTCAAACAGTTGGGCAGCCAAAGTATATTGACCATCTGATAAAGCGGCTTGGGCCTGTTGTTGCAATGGGGTAAACTGGGCTGTTTTTTGCTCTTGGATGGGCTGGGTGCTGGCACAGCTAGCGAAAATCAGTACGATGAAGCTCAAATAAATGAGCCTTAGCCAGTGAATTGAAGCAATTTTATAATGAACCATGAATGAACTATTGACGCGTATATTTAAAAAATGAATAAATTAGAGCTAAGTATCTTTTTCGGGAGCAGTGATGTCAAACTTTAAAGGTGTACTTTATATCGTTGCGACGCCTATTGGTAATTTGGCTGACATTAGTTTGCGTGCATTGGAGACGCTCAAATCGGTTGATTTGATTGCTGCCGAAGATACGCGCAACAGTAAAGTGTTACTGAATCATTACTCGATCAAAACCCCGATGACCGCTTATCATGAGCATAATGAAGACACTAAAACACGTTACCTGATTGAGAAATTACAAGCTGGTGAATCAATCGCGTTGATATCGGATGCGGGAACGCCCTTAATTAATGATCCCGGTTATTCTTTAGTTGAACAGGTTAAATTAGCAGGGTTTCAAGTTATGCCCATTCCTGGGGCTTGTGCGCTGATTGCCGCATTAAGTGCATCAGGTATTGCGACCGATCGATTTAGTTTTGAAGGCTTTACACCAAGAACCAGTGGTGCACGTAAAGCATTGTTTGAGTCTTACCAAAAGCAACCATCCACCTTGGTTTTTTATGAATCAAGTCATCGAATTTTAAAGTGCATGGATGATGTGCTCGCTGTGTACGATGCAGAGCATAAAATATCCATTGCGCGTGAGTTAACAAAAACCTTTGAAACCGTGGTTACTGGTACAGTACAGAGCGTGCATCAGCAAGTGTTGGATGACAGTAATATGCAGCGCGGTGAGTTTGTTGTGTTGATTGCCGGTTTTGATAGAAAACAACGTAAAGCTGATGGATTATCAGAAGAAGACTTGCAGTTGTTGAGTGTGCTGCTGAGCGAGTGTTCATTAAAAACAGCCGTTAAACTGGCAGTTAAGCTAACGGGGCAAGCGAAAAAAGAGCTTTATAAAGCTGCGTTAAAATTGGTGGATGAAGGGGCGGCCTAAAAAGTCCAATAGAAAAGCGCGACAAAACTGGTCGTTTGCCCATAAATTTTGTACACTGCACGCGGAGTTGGCTAGACAGTCGCTCTGCGCAAGCAGGGAGGAAAGTCCGGGCTTCATAGGGCAAAGTGCCAGGTAACGCCTGGGGGGCGCGAGCCTACGGATAGTGCAGCAGAAAGGAAACCGCCTAAGTCTACTTGTAGACCGGTAAGGGTGAAACGGTGCGGTAAGAGCGCACCGCATGAGCGGCAACGTTTCATGGCGATGGTAAACCCCACTTGAAGCAAGACCAAATAGAGAAGTGGTAACGCAAGTTACAACGTGTGGCCCACACGGCTTCTGGGTAGGTCGCTCGAGGTGCATAGCGATGTGCATCCCAGATGAATGACTGTTCTCGACAGAACCCGGCTTATCGGCCAACTCCACCTTTTTCTTGCTGTTCTCTTTCTTTGTTCGCCAGTGCCTAATGGGTAAATATCATTACAAACGGAGTTTGTAGTAGCGCCTTTCTGTGAGCGTATTTTTTATGTGATAAGTCACCGCGCTGCTCTTACTTGAATGAAGGTGAATTTCTTTTAAAAACAATGGTTTATTTGTTATTCGGCACTGCTTGCCGAGATGGTCTGTTATAGAGCCTATTCCCTGTGATTTTTCTCTTTTTTTTATGCTTTCAGCTTATTTGTTAAGAAGTGGCTGCAACAGCATGATTTTCATTGCTTTTATTGCGCTTGATATGCGACTGCTTAACGTTTGTTTGAAAAGAGACCTAAGTGTTTGTTCATAAAGAAAGAATTTATGGAATGCGATGCTTGACAGAGTGGTATTTTCATCCTTATAGTGCAAAAAAGTGGGTAAAAGTGGTAAGAAAGGGAAAATCATCACTAAAAGGGGTTGTTTGTGTTCAGAGGGGTTAACAATGTCACGTTAGATGCAAAGGGTAGGTTATCTATCCCTACGCGTTACCGTGCCCGTCTGAAAGACTCCTGCGATGCTCAGATGGTGATGACGGTAGACAGAGAGCGCTGCCTGCTATTGTACCCGCTGCCTGTTTGGGAAGATATTGAGAGAGCGCTCGTTAAGTTGCCTTCGTTGAATAAGCAGGCACAACGTTTGAAGCGCTTGTTGATTGGTCATGCAACAGAGTGTGAGTTGGATGGTCAAGGTCGAGTATTAGTTTCACCCCCACTGCGTGAATTTGCAGGATTAGAAAAAAAAGTGGTCA
>Ga0209826_1003348_pt1 | contig 10152 bp, 10 predicted proteins | sample GOMGulsemesocosm_5_FD_184637 | JGI IMG/M metagenome (GOLD analysis project Ga0209826, IMG submission 184637) | Methane-oxidizing microbial communities from mesocosms in the Gulf of Mexico - GOM15C Gulf of Mexico (SPAdes) (version 2) | ecosystem: Environmental > Aquatic > Marine > Cold seeps...
ACGATGGTGCAATTACCCCAGAAGGTAAAATTAAACTATTCGATCAATACGGAGGTTTTGTTGCATACCGACATTGGTGGCATGATAACTGGCGATCAACCTTTGCATACGGATTGTCATACGCAGACAATGTTGAATTTGTACCAACTACCGTTAGTCAATGGGCTCAGTCAGCACAATTTAATTTATTATGGAGCCCTCTGACACAAACAACATTTGGCTTAGAATACACTTATGCATCAAGAGCATTAGAAAATAATGATAGTGGGCATATACATCGAGTACAGTTTTCTTCTGTATTTAATTTTTAATTTACTTTTAAAAATCAACCAACTATCTCGACCAAAACTATTCACACAAAACAATTCAATATAAAGTCTTTACAAAACATGAAATATTCGTATAATACACAGATCAACAGCGCTGGTGTAGCTCAGTTGGTAGAGCAGTTGATTTGTAATCAACCGGTCGCGGGTTCGAGTCCCATCACCAGCTCCATATTATAAAGGCCTGTAGCGATTTTCGTTACGGGCCTTTTTTATGCCTGCTAAAAATTGTCACATTCTTACAGACCTAGTTCTCTTTGGTTAGGCACTCTAAAATCACTAACAACCAATCTCGCACAAACCCACCACCTCTCTCTTTACCACTATTAAGCCACTACACCCCTCCTAAATCACAACACTCCCTTCCTCTGTTTTAGTTAACCAGCACAAACAACTCCATCTCTCTTAAAGGTGAACAAATGTACGGCTCCTCAACCGCGGGGATTGATAGAATTAGATATAATATTTATTAAAGAGCGATCATCCATTTACAATAGTTGTCTTGACTATTTGGGGCTATAATACCTCTATCAAGCATGACCCCGAATTATTTTCTGGTTTTTTAAAGGTATCAATTGAGAAAATACTAATTGCCCTTCGTGATGACAGTCATTTATTAAATGATCCAAATGGTCTATTTACTGAAAAACCTATTAATATAGATAAAAGTTTATTACTCGAAAAACAAAATCTATCAACACTCTATCCCAATGGCTTTTCTGGTGATTGTTTTATTGATGTTATTGAGCAAGAAAAAGTGTGGAAAAAGAGATCATACCGCTAAGCATCATACTCATTACTCCTCTGTAAAATCTCTTTTTTTCTCATATTGAATTTCCTGTCGTAAACTAGTTATTTTTTGTTCTATAAACAGTCTATGTTGTAAAAAGGAAACTGAATTACATAGAGATATAATGCTCTCATTAAAATCTATTTTTTGTTGCAATTTTGGAACTTTACTTCCAGTAAAGCTTGCAATTCTAGGCTCAAATGGAAGTTTTTTAAAATCATCAAAAATCTGGTTCATCTTTAGAAAAAGCTTATAAAACTTAATCTTCCGTTCAGGCTTAAACCCAGCGATCACAGAAAACAAAAACGACATACACTCCATACTAGAGGCATTACTTATAATCTTTTTAGATAAAAATACATCCTGTTTTTCTAAAATATTGTTATCGGTCTGAGGATTAACATTTTTGTTAAAAAATATTTCATAATACTCAAACCATTGGCTTTTTTGTTCGTACTTAAAAACGATTTCCAAAATGCTACTCATAACATCCATGTAGTCGTCACGCAACCATATAAAAGAATAGTCTCGGCTATCATCATGCTTGCTTAAATAACTCTTTCTCGAAAACTTGTCATCAAGGTATCTATTAATGAAGTTTTGATTGTTATCCAATATTTTTGAAAATGTATATCCATCATAATCAACATGAGAATCCACCCTATCTACAGAGATATAAGCGTCTTCAAGCAGTTGTGAATTAGGTGAAAATAAGTCTAGTAGCTGATTATTAATTCCTGTGCTTTTATTGAACATAAAAAATAGAGCATTCGCTAAAAATGAATCTGAAATTGCTCTATCAACAATAATTTTAACAATCTTGGAAATAACCCCTTTCTCAATAGACTCATACTTTAAAAGAAAATCTAAATCATTTGTAAAATATCGATATTCTGATGTTGTATATAAATCAACCAGCGCATGAATAGACTCTTGATTAATATCATCCTTTGAAAGGTTCTGATAATAGTGTAAGAGCCATCTATTTTTTGATGGATAATCAGTCACAGATAAAATCTGTAACGCAGTATTCGTTCCACACGACTTCATGAGATTAGAAACAAGACTCCATGCGTTAAGGTTTAGAATTTCACCTTTTTGTAAGTAATCTTCAACAACCTCAGTATATAAGTCAGGGTTTCGCTCACTAAGTTCTTCAAATATTGAAACAGCACCTTGGTTTATCTGCCATTGCGAATGGTTACCAAGTACCTGACGAATGCCGAAAAGCTCTTGAAATATATTACTGTAATCACTTACTGAATAGGACTTAGTAAATTTCTCTATTTTCTTCTTTTGATATTTACGATAATCTCCATCGCTTAATTCTAATTCCATTCTTTCAAGTCTATCAGTCAGCAACTCATATAATTCATAATTTGTAGATTGAAATAATATTTTCAACTTTTCATCAACTGAAATTTTTAAGCGTTTTAATAACTTGAGATATTGTTGGACAATAATACAATGATAAAGGTTTTCTGGATTAAGCCTATCTTCAAAAAAGGTAGCAACAAGCACTGCATCATGTTTAATAATACTGGTAACAGAAAGGTCTAAACCAGAAAGTGAATAGTTTGACAATAAATGAAGAACTGGTTTTTGAAGGTTTTTGTTGTTATAGATGCTAAATCAATGAGTCCAAATTAATTTTCTTAAGCTAAATAACTCATCAGTATCAGCTAAATCAAATTTCACGATGTTTATTGTGTGACCTTTTCCTGACTTTACACTAGAAAAATGCGTGTGAAGATATTTTTCAGATAAAGCTATAAACACCCTAGAATAATGTTCATTTTTTCCTGAATAATTATATTCAATTAATTTCTCAACAACAGCCAATTGAACACTATAACCAAAACGATAGGAATCAGGTTGAAAACCATAACTGTCAACAAAGCAACGTATAATCTTAGATGTCTCTTGAGGTTGTTTACTTAGATATTGCATAAAGATATCTAAAGACATGTTGATTTCAGTTACATCTAAGAATCTAAACTGTGAAAGTGTTGCTAGAAAACCTGTTATGGTCGAATGTTTATCAGATTCAAATTTGATTTCATCAACAGCCATTTCTTGAACATCAAGACATTCAACCTTATTTTGTATATAAATTAGCGTTTCAGTTGGTTTCAAAAACCAAAATACATCAATTAATTGAAGAAAATTAGCTTCATTATTTTCTTGGGTATACTCCCATATTTCATCAATAGCTAATTGAAAAACCTTTTTGGTTTTATCAAAATCAAGAGTGTTTAATATTGGATTGATTGCATCTATAAGACGCTGTTTAAACTGTGGAAATAAATCCTTTATGAGAATAGAAAAAACAAGTATCTTTTCTTTAATGAACACTAAATAAAAAAGATAGGTAGCAAGAACTTGATCAGATGTTTTAACCACCTCATTTTCAAACATATCTAAAACCTCCATATCATGAAGTGTTTTAGCTGATTCCCAGAAGTCTTCTGGTGTAATGTTAAATATTCTTTCAATATCCAACATTAAGCTATCATTTGTCTTATCTATACTTCTAAAAAAAGCCATAATTCCAGCTACTTTTAGAATATTTTTATCATTTAATGAATTAAGGTCAACTTTTATTGATGAGTAATATGTTTCATATAACTCTGAAGCATCTCTAATACTTTCAAGCGTATTACTATCACTGGCTACTTTTCCAGCCATTATTGCCAAACGTGGATTTCCTTGAGAAATATCTACTATTCTCTCCAAATAATGGTGATTATTTATCCCAAATTCATTTTGAACAAGCGTAATTATTTCATCATTAGAAAATGGCTCTAAATTTACCTCTGAACCTGATTCAAAAGGTTTACAGGATTCTCTAATCTTGTCTAAAGCATAATCTCTTACAGTAATAACAATTTTAAAATTTTGATCATTTCTTTGATTTTGTAATAACTGTAAAATATATTGAAAGCCACTGATGCGATTGGCATCATCAACAAAAATCAAATAATCGCCAGAGTCAGAAAAATACGCTTTAACATCTTCAAATAGATCAACTCCTTGATTGAAAATACAATACGCTTTGAATGATTTATTTAGCTCAATGAATTGTTGATAGCATTCAACAGCAATTCTGGATTTTCCAACACCTGCTTGCCCCGAAATAATAACCAAATTATTGCTGCCTATAGCTGCGAGTAAGCTATTCATTTCCTCCTCTCGAAAATGAAAAGTAGTTTTTAGAGTTGTAGCTAATTTGTTCTTTTCATATAGAGAAATAAACCTCTCAAGAGGAATAATCTGCCCTGTATCTACATCAATACCCAGATAATCTTTTGCAAGACCAGGATATTTTTCAAGTAAGTCAAATGATATTGAGCCAATACCATAAGTATTTATATTTACACTTTTTTCTTGGCATTTGTTTCGTAATTGTTCTATTTTTTCAGGAGATAATTCAGAAGTGTAACAAAGTACAATTTCTTCTATTTTTGAAATAGATATTCCCGTTTTATTCTCATCAAAGCATTTGTCTATATCATCACAAAACTTATTGAATTCTCGGTTTCCAATGGTTGTTGTATATTCTGCAAATATGTATTTGCCATTTTGTGTTGGAATTAAGGTATCAGGCGTTCCTATTTTAACTTTATTGCTTCCTGCAACTGAGCCAATGGGGTTAATTTGTTGATAACCTTTTTTCAGCAGGTAAGAGTCTGCTAGTTTTTGGAATGCGCCTCCATCCAATTCCTTGATGGTTGATTGAATTTGATTTATCTTTGCCATTATTTTCCTTTTAGAGAAGACGTCAATTAACAAATATACTCATAAAATTATGTATTAACTTAATAAGCCTGCACCCCAAACTTCAACAATAACCTAGGCAATACATCATCCAGATTCAACACTTCTTCATCAGTCAATTCAATCAAGTTAAAATTATACTTCTGGTAAATAGCCTGTTTTTTCTGTTTTCTAGCTAGGTATTTTTCGTCATTATCATATCCCCAAAACTCTATATAAACTTTGCCTGTCGGGATGTAAAAATCACAATAGACACTTTCTTCAATAGGTAGTTTACGCTCGTAGGCATGGACTATTTCCGCCATGTACAACCAATTATCAATTAACATTTCTGCTTTTGATCTGACAAAATGGCCATCTGTAGATCGATGCTTGGCTTCAAATTTATGCCTAAAGCTGTCTGCTTTGTCTGCATCAGTTTTTGGTTTTTCTACGCCTTTTAAATTATCAATACTGTCTTTTAAGGCTTTTACATTAAGGATTGATTCTGGCCATCTGGCATAGGGAATACCTGAGCGAGAATCTTCCCCCTGAATTGCACCTAATTTTTCACCTTGTTCCGTAATTAACCAACCTTTTAGCCCTCGTTTTATCCAGCCTAACTCAGACAAAATGTAATTCATCTTTTTTGATGATAAATCGAAATGTTTACCGATGGCTGTTGCAGTAATTAATGTGACTTTTTTGGGTTCTGGTGTTTTAACTGCTGATTTTTCAAATACTACATTCTCAGGCCATGCTACATATTGGCCATATTTACCTGTTAAATGAACACCGCCTAATTGCTCACCAGCTTCGGTTAATATCCATTTATCGTTTTCCTTTTTTATCAATCCTTGGTCACTTAAATCAGAAAACAATTGGGTTTGGGGAAGACCTCGTGTTTTAGCCAATTGTGTAGTGGAAAGTTTCTTTACTTCTGCCATTCCTATACTCCTTGTTATCTAGAAATTAATACTTTTTCAATGGTATCTACTATTAAGCCCTCTCATGCTGGAGAGCAACTGTGAGGAGACGTTTAAATAAATTATTTTTTCCTTATTCCTTTTATTTTAAAGATGTAGAGCAAAAGAATATTGAAAGAGGCTTATTAGATTTCTCCTCACCCCACCCTCTCCAACAAGAGAGGGCTTAAGGCAATTCTTACTGTTATTTATACGCTGAGTAATTAAATAAGTTTAGCCTATGCAGGATAATATACCTCTGATTAGGCGTAAACTTTGGTCTTAAGTGCTTTTAAATCAATAAACTTCTCTGTATGCCCACATGAAAACTCTGCGCCCTTTCTATAGTGTGAACAACCCCAAAACTGGCCATAGCTCCCTTTTCTTAAACTCAGTTTACCTTGGCATTTCGGACAAACAGGTTCAACAAAATCACATCGTTTATTTTCACAGACTCTAAAGCGTCCTTTTTCTTTTAACCCACTGCCACACCAATCACATGCTGTTTGGGTATGGTCACATAAGGGATATTGACTACAGCCAAAAAAACTCCCGTGTTGACTATCTCTAGCAACCATATAGCCTTTTTTACAGGCGCTACAAGAAATACCAGCCACCTTCTCCTGAAAGCCTTCACCGATAAATTCATCCGTTAACATTTCATATTTATCTTTGACTAATTCTCTAATAAAGTCAGAGGCTTTATTCGCATCACTGATTAAAAACACATGATGTTTGGCTCGGGTTAAAGCGACATAGAATAATCGTCTTTCTTCTGCATATTTAAAAGCTTCTGCTTTGGGAAGTAGAAGCTCTAAGGGAATTCGAACCCTAGTATATATATTGCTAGACCTGTCTATGCCTCAGTATACCTGTGATAAAAAATGACTATGGTATAAACAGGTATTTTCTGGTCACAAATATGTCACAAATAAAAATCAGTTCCTAATAACTAAAATATGCTTTCTATTTAGGGTAAAAGTACATTCAAAAAATAGAACTAAGTCCACCGTTTATATTTATTCAACCTTTTTATTCAAAGGTGATGATCTCGAATAAGGGACTTTACCTGAAGGTACCGTTTTGAAGGCTTTCTCCATGAGACTATTAATTTAGATTTAGCAATTATTAGTCACATTCTAAATACTTGTAGCAAAGCTATGGCGAGATGAGTTTGGTGAATCTTGGCTTCAAGAAGCTCCATTATTGCCGCTGTTAAAGAACGATAACAATTCCTCAACTCAGTCTACCTATACTAAAGACTATAATTTATAGCCACTAAATTCCCTGCAATAACTTTATTTGTTTTTCAATAATTCGATCAATTCGCTGTAATGCTGGCTGCTCACCATAACTTTCTTCTATTTTCTTTTTTACTACCGATTGAGCCTCTTTAATATCACTAACCACTTTATGCACAATATTAATAATTCTTTTGGGACGTATATTGCACTGGTTAGCCAACTCAATTAGATTATTTTCTGTTATCAGGTTAGGTTTTTTCTGCTTACCAATATGCAGTGCTAATGTTATATCCAGATGCTCTATTGCTCTGGTAGAAACCAGATCGTAAAAAGGAGCCAAACGTATTTCCTTATTTTGGTAAAGAAATGAAATGTTCTTTATATGTGCATCTGAATTGCCCACAGTCACATTAAAGATCAACCATTTTAAAAGTTGTTTTGCATCCTCTAGCGGATTGGATGAGTGCTCAATAATTAACTGATAGCACTGTGAGAAATTTGGCTCTTCAGCTCGCTGATATTTTTCCTTTAATCCTAAAGCTTGGCAAAAATCTTCTTGATGAAGTCGAATAACCTTCCCTTCTTGTTTTCTATCGTAGCGTTTTGAAATTGTATAACTAGCTTGTTCAAAAAACCTTAACTCTATATCAATAGTATTAAGACCAATAGCTTTTGCTAGCCAAGTTGTATATACCTCATATAAAGGGACATTTTTAAAATCACTGACTTCAAACTTCAGAATATGTGTAGATGGGGTTTGATTGATAGGTAAATAAATTCCATCTTCTTTGTCATAAACAGTAATTTTATCTTGTGCGCCAGCTAATGATAACCGTTGCTTATCTTCAACACTAATTGCCGCACCGCGTGTTTCAATAATTTTTTTTAGTGTTTTGTCATCTAGTTTTTTATAGCTTTGCTTTGTGTCAGGTTGTTTTTCTATAGGCAGTATAGATATAGCTCCAGCACACTCACTGCCAATTTCCCGTAATAAATCAAAATCTGTATTAGGACAACGAAACCTGATACAAAGTCTTTCTCTTGCAGAGCCTTCGGGTAATAAATTAGCAAAGAAATAGTGGGCTTTTAACCCTTCTGCATTATTGTTCAAAGGTAGGCTAATAGACAGGGGAAATTCATTCCACAACTCATCATATTTGAATGACATGGTGCCAACCGAATCCCGCCATAAATAGCCAACAATTTGATCTTCAAACCAAACATTTAGCTCATCTTCAATCATGATGCCCCTCTAGGGACAACTCGGACTTCTAAGCCTAAAAACTTTAGTATTTTTAAAACCTTACCAATTTGACAAGTTTCTTTCCCTCGCTCAAACTCTCCGATTAGGCGAGCACTTATCATAGACATATCTGATAAATCCTCAATTCTAACTTTTTGAGATTTTCGATGCTGTCGAACCAATGCCCCCATTTCAGCAACATTAATAACATTACCGTACGGTATTTTATCTACTTTATTCATGATTATTTTAAAAAATATTACTGAGAAGTAATATTATAGATTGTTTTTAATAATATCACTAAAATATTACTGTTCAGTAATTTTAAAATAATTATTGAAACAGATACACCCGCTGCTTTATTCTTGAGTCTATGGAGCCAAAGTGGTTTATAAAAATATTCAACATACAACCAATACCCGTACAGGATAAACAATGCAAACTAAAGGAAAGATAAGCTCTTGGAATGACAGTAAGGGGTTTGGTTTTATTACTCCTAGCACTGGCGGCAAGCAAGTCTTTATTCATATCAGTGCATTCAAAAACCGTAATTTACAGCCTGCACTTAATCAGTCGGTTTCTTACACTTTATCCACTGATAAACAAGGTAGAGTTTGTGCAGCAATGGCTAGCTATATAGGAAAAAAGCTTCCACAAAAAACCAGAAGCCAAAAGAGTTCATTACCAATTTTTGTTATCACTGTATTTTTCGGTATTGTATGTGCTTCTGCTTATTTGGCTAAAACGCCATTGCTGATTGTCCCCTTCTATATTGTTATCAGCCTGGTTACATTTATTGTGTATGCCGTAGATAAATCAGCTGCCCAAAAAGGTAATTGGCGAACCCAAGAAAGTACTCTGCATTTTCTTTCAATTGCGGGCGGTTGGCCTGGTGCTTTAATGGCACAACAGCTGTTTCGCCATAAATCCAAAAAACAATCTTTTCGTTTTGTTTTCTGGGTGACTGTTTTGGTGAATGTTGGAGGATTTTTTTGGTTGCATACTCCATCAGGTGTTACTGCAATACAAGAGTTGATAGTTAATCTCATGTAACACTCAACGCCAGCCTGATTTATTTAGTCACAAAGTAAGTCAGGCTTTGTTGTTAATAAACACGTTTGCATCTCTCAAGTTTATTTCTTACCAACACCGTTCTGGTGTTATTATCACTGTACGATTACTAGTGAACCACTAGTAATCAACAGGTAACTACTATGACGACAGAAACGTTAGCATTCACCGTGAGAACAGATTCAAACATTATCCATAAACTTGATGATATTGCGGGCTCTCTAGACAGATCTCGTAATTATTTAGTTAACCAAGCCATAAAAGAATATCTTGATACACACAGCTGGCAGATTGATAAAATCAAGAAGGGCATTGAGGCTGCTGACCGTGGCGAATTAGTTAGCCATTCTGATGTTATGCAAGAAATGGGTGCGTTAATTCAAAGTAAAGAAAACACCTAGATGGATATTGTTTGGACAGAGCCAGCTCGGCTCAACCTACGTGAAATATTTGAATATGTTGCCGAAGACAATGTTAATGCTGCCCGTAAGTTGTTAACAGAAATTAACGAGCGAGTTCTTTTGCTAGGGATAATCCCAACATCGGTAGACCTGGACGAGTTGAAAATACAAAAGAGTTGGTGTTAACGGGTACTCATTATATTCTTCCCTATCGAGTTGTTAAGTAAGTATCCATAAGTATTCTAATATTTTTGATTTTAAAGTTTCGTGTAGGATGGGCAAAGGGGCTTTATCCCGTGCCCATCAAATGCGATACACATGAAGATGGGCACGTCGTACCTCCTTTGCCCATCCTA
>Ga0209826_1003349_pt1 | contig 10148 bp, 8 predicted proteins | sample GOMGulsemesocosm_5_FD_184637 | JGI IMG/M metagenome (GOLD analysis project Ga0209826, IMG submission 184637) | Methane-oxidizing microbial communities from mesocosms in the Gulf of Mexico - GOM15C Gulf of Mexico (SPAdes) (version 2) | ecosystem: Environmental > Aquatic > Marine > Cold seeps...
CAAAGCTCCCGCATTATCAGAAAGCTTGGCTTATTTTGATTGCCGTGTAGACCATTACTCAGATGCAGGAGATCATAAACTAGTTGTCTGCCAAGTAATTGATGCAGCTATTTTAAATGAAGGTGATCCTATGCTGTATGACGACACTGACGATATGGATAATAGCAGCGAGCTCTATTGATCCTTGTGCATCATATGATGTAAACGGTGCATGGTTGAATGTCTTGCATGGTCACTTAGTTGAGCATCAAACCATTGGTGAATAGCATCAATTAATACGGCTTTCTTCGCCGTATAAACAATTTCAGCGCCATTAGCTAATGTACGAAATTGTAATGTTATATCTTCCTGAGCAGCATTTTTTAATGCTTTTAAACCTGGCATATCTGCACCATGAATTTTTTCTGGATCAGAAAAATCTCTATTTTTAAAATCATTATAAATTTTATCAAGGTGATCTTGAATTAAGGCTATTTGATTTTTATCTGATACATCTTTAACAATAACTTGTTGTACCCCACCTTGTTCTGATTTAGAAAAAACATGTACAGTTTGTTCTAAATTAAAAGGCATCACTAAACGGCCTTTTTTTGCAACTTCATCAAGTCTTGCATCTGTTGCCTTTTCAATGGCAAATACCAAAGGCATATGAATTAAAAGAAATATACTTAATATCAATTTTTGAATTTTCATAACTTATAGGATTAATTTTAGTTTGAATCGATCAATTGAAGCCAAATTCTTTTGGGTTTTCAACAAACCTTCCCGTTTAAATTCTGCAATTATTCGACTGGCGGTTTCTGTTGTTATCGCCAATAAAGCACCAATATCTTCTCTGGAAGGTAGAAAAAACTCATCATTAATTTTATCACCAGCCAAATAGATAAGTAAATGTGCAACTCTATGCTTAGAACTTCCCATTGTTAAATGAGTAAGCCATATATCAGCATCACTTTGAACTTTCTGCCAGCGCGCAGTTAATTGCTTATATAGCTGAGCTGACTCATTATTGAGTTGTTGAATATTTTTAACTGGAATTTTACAAACAGATGTTTCTTGCATAGCAATAGCATTCTGCAAATAAGCAGAACCATTTAAAGCTTCAATACCAGCTAAATCACCTTGCCGTAATAAGCGAGTAATTCTATAGCTACCATTAGGTAAATAATGTACCAGCTTCACTAACCCTGAGCGGATTGTATAAACGTAATTAATAGTATCATTTCGTTTATAGAGAGTAGAGCCTATTTTAAAGCCAACTTCTTTAATGGGATGGTGAAGATGTTGAAAGTCATCTTCATTAAGGTCAGCAAATAAGACCAAATGACGGATAGAACAAAGCTTGCATTTTTCTGCACCACTCCATGCTTGATTAATTTCGACTAGTTTCATTGCTTAAAAAGTCGGCAGCTAGAGACGGTGAATTTTAAAAGCATAAAGTTTTTAATTATTTTTGTAAAAAAAGTAACAACAAGATTTTATAGAACTATGTTATTTAACATATTCTTAACAGTGATATACCTTGTTAAAACAGAAAAATGGTCGTTTATTACCGAAAAGTTCAATACAGCAAAAAATAAGCCAAAAAAGTATATTTTTCACTTTTAAATGACTGATTTGTAAATTGATAATTATCAATTAGTTTTTCATTATATTCCTTTAGCCTATACAGATAAAGTTACTAGAGGATATGAAATGAAACCAATCTATCTAAAGTCAGTATCAGCCTGTTTGTTGGTCGGAACAGGAATGCCAGTTATAGCATTAGATTTAGCTGATGCTGAAAAAGAAATTCTCCCCACCATGGTTGTTGAAGGTGAAATGTTAACGCCGGGGGTGGTTGGTGTAAAACCTGATATAGGTGGTGTGAATGATGCTGCAGCATTATTACAACGTGTTCCTGGTGCTAATGTTAATTCCAACGGCCCTTTATCTGGAATAGCCCAATACCGTGGATTATTTGGCGACCGAGTGAATGTTATTTCAGATGGAACAACTTATAAGTCTGCTTGTGCCAATGCAATGGATACACCTTTAAGCCATGTACCAACATCATTGACGGAAACGCTGAGTATAAAACGTGGTATTGCTTCTGTTAGCAGTGGCATCGAGACACTAGGCGGCAATATTGTACAACGAACTCGCAGAGGTGAGTTTGCAGAGGAAGAAGGTATTGATTTTAGTGGTAAAACTACTAATGGTGTAAATTCAGTCAATAATGCATATTACACCAGTATTTTTGGCAATGTTGCCAACGAAAACCATAAATTTAGAGTCGGTGGCAGTCGAGAAGAAGGTGGTAATTATGATTGGGATGGTGGAGAAAATGTAGATACCAGCCATGAACGTAATGCTGGCATGCTGGGTTATGGTTATCGTACAGATGATAAGAACCATGAATTTGATTTTTCGTATAACTACAACGATACCCATGCCACGGGCACACCTTCTTTACCCATGGATATTGTATATTCCAGAGGTGGTGTTTCAAACTTTAATTACCAAGGTTTACTTGCGGATAAATATACAATCAATACTGAATTTTCTTATCAAGATATTCAGCATCAAATGGATAATTATAGTCTTCGGGGAGGGAGTGACATTTCTGATGCAGCCCAGCGAGTATCAGATAATACCTCTAGAGGGTTTGGTTATAAAGTAAGTATAGGAATGCCCCTATATGATGGAAATTTATTACTCGGGGCTGATGGTGATAACATTGAACATGATGCACATATCAGAAACCCAAATAATGCATTAAGTATTAAGAACTTTAATAATGTGTCGAGAGATCGTTATGGTGTATTTGCTGAATGGAAGGGTGAGTTTACTAGAGATTGGGAGTTAGAGTTAGGGACTCGGGTTAATTTAGTTAGAATGGATGCTGGTAATGTTGGAGGGGTCTCAGGCCCTTTTGCTAATCCAGCAAGTGCAGGTTCAAAACTTGCAAATAATTTTAATGCTAAAAAACATGAAAAAGATGACCTAAATGTAGATGTAGTAGCCATACTTACACATCATTTAAATAACGACCTTGATGTAGAGTTAGGCTTTGGTCGTAAAACTCGGTCACCATCTTATCAAGAGCGGTATCTTTGGTTACCTTTAAATGCAACAGGTGGTTTAGCTGATGGTCGAAACTATGTTGGGGATATAGAGTTAAAACCTGAAGTTTCATACCAAGCTGAATTAGGTTTTAATTGGCAGCTAGATACAGCTTATATTATGCCTAGAATCTTTTATCGTTATGTGGAAGATTATATCCAAGGGACTCCAGCAGACGATCCTTTAGCCCTAGCAGTAAGCTCTACTACACTACAATATACTAATGTAGATGCCTATCTATATGGCTTTGATATTGAAGGGGGCTTTTGGTTTCATGACGATTGGAAGGTCGATATGATGGTAAGTTATGTACGCGGTAGACGTGATGATGTGACTGATAACCTCTATCGTATAGCACCACTTAATGGCCGAATCGGTCTATTTTATGATACTGCAGAATGGTTAGCAGGTACCGAAATCATAGGCTATGATGATCAAAACGAAACCTCAAATTATAATGATGAAGTTGAAAGTCCTGGGTATTTTCTTTGGAATCTACGAGGCCAATACCGCCCACAACATCAAGCTGTAAAAGGCATACAAGTTGGCTTTGGTATAGAGAATGTACTTGATGAATCTTATCGCACCCATCTTAGTGGATTAAATAGAAACGGGACTAATGATGCTACTGCAGTAGGAGAGCATTTACCTGGACCAGGAAGAAACTTTTATGCCACTCTAAGCTATGATTGGTAATATAAATATATCGTTAGAAGCATGTACCAGTAGCTTTTAGTTTGATGGAGCCTTACTAGTTTAAAATCATTATTAAACTTTTATCCCTTTTACTAAATTAAAACCTTATCTGTTGTTGGGGCGCTGGCTTTAGCCTGCTCTTGAGCTAAAGAATGCAGGTTGAAACCTGCGCCCCAAAAAGACTGTTACTAATAATAGTTTTTTTTAAACTACCAATTTAACTCATCCTCCCTTTCTAGTAAGCAATTAAATGATCGTAAGAAAATATGGACTCATTAAATAAAGTATTACAACTACTAGAAAATGGTGGAAGTGTTTTATGGGCCATTCTATTTGTATCGATTTGTTTATGGAGTTTAATTTGTGAGAGGTTTATTTATTTTAAATGGATCTTTCCAGAACAGCAGAGCAATTATTTGAGTCAATGGCAAAAACAAACAAGTTACTGTAAAACTAAGGAGTTTTTTTATGTCAAAAACTACATATTGTCCGATGCAAAAATCAGTATGGAAAAGACCATAACAATCATAAAAATGCTAATAGCAATTTGTCCTATGCTAGGCTTACTTGGCACAGTGGTTGGCATGATACATGTTTTTGATGTGATGGCAGTAACAGGGACTGGAAATGCTCGTGCTATGGCTGCTGGTATATCTCAGGCAACTATTTCGACTATGGCAGGTATGATTATTGCTATTTCTGGGCTATATTTTTACCTACTTATAAAAAGAAAAATTGATGATAATATTCATCAACTCCGGTTACTATTAAGATAATAAGAGATTTGTACTTATGACAATTGAACATGTTGAATTAAAAATAACAGGAATGCAATGTACAGGCTGTGAACAGTCTATTGAAGATGCAATCTTAATATTACCTGGTATTGTTAAAGTTAAAGCTGATTATGTAAAGAAAACAGCCAATATTGAATTTGATGATCAAGTAGTAAGTGAGCAAGATTTCCAACTTGCTATAGAAAAAAAAGGCTATGACATAGAAAAGGAACAGCCAAAGAAAAAATCATATTTATTACATACCGTGATTTTTATTATTTTACTAATAGCCGTTGGTGGAACTGCACTGTGGGGCAAAAGTTTAATGCCTGACTTAATTCCACAATTAAATGCTCAGATGAGTCATGTCATGCTATTTAGCATAGGCTTTCTTACCGGCTTTCATTGTATTGGTATGTGCGGTAGTTTTGTTATTAGCTACTCTAGCCGCGTAACAACTAAAACGGGCGCATTCTTATCCCATTTTGCATACGGCATGGGCAAAACAATTTCTTACTCAGCTATTGGAGCAGGATTTGGCTTGCTTGGAGCTGCTATTACTATTACCTCTCATATGAGAGGAATCGCTGCTTTGTTTGCTAGTGTATTTTTGCTGATCTATGGTCTAAAAATGTTAGACTTAATTCCTTCATTACGATCATTTACCATAAGGTTACCCAAAGCATTTACCAAGGAAGTTAATAGTAATATTAAAACTCAACGTAGCCCACTTGTGATTGGTCTGTTAACGGGATTTTTATTAGGCTGTGGCCCCTTACAAGCAATGTATATTATGGCGGCAGGAACAGGAAGCCCACAAGAAGGCGCAACCTTATTACTTTTCTTTGGATTAGGCACATTAGTCCCCTTGCTTGGCTTTGGCTTTTTTGCAAACCTTTTATCTAGGAATACCATTCATGATCTTGTTAGAGTTTCAGGTGTATTAGTTATTATTATGGGTGTAATGATGGCTAATCGAGGTTTGAAGTTAACAAAATCTGGCTATGACTTTGGCTCAGTACAGGAAATGGTCTCAGAAAGTATTGATTCCATTGATACTAAGAACACTTCTTTAACCCCCTAAACTCGTCCCCCTCCAAGCTCCAGAGAAAACTTTTCTTGTTGAAATTTTTCTATTTTCACAATACCGACTATGCTTAAATAGTAATTAGTCTCATTAAAATTTGGAAGCAAATGGAAAATAGTCATTTTGAGTTCTCTGAAATGCAGTATGACCTGCTGAAAGAACTTTTTAACCTAGGAATTGGTAGTGCAGCTAGTTCCTTAAGTGAATTAGTAAATCAAGAAGTTATATTATCAGTTCCAGATATCATTTTTGAAACGCCAGAAGAACTGGCTAATCGTCTTGGGCATGATCAAAATATATTTTCTGTCTCTCAGGCTATGGAAGGACCATTTGATATGCATTCAATGCTAATTTTCAATCCTGAAGATAGCTTTGATGTGGTTAAGCAAATGCTTGATAAGCACTTATCTGATGAAACATTAACTGAATTGCAAAGTGAAGCCCTGACAGAGATAGGTAACATTGTGTTAAATTCTTGTATCAGTGTAATAGCAGAAGCTTTAGGGGAAAGCTTTAAAATTCAGTTACCTATTTTTCGAGATACCAAAACAAGTGAATTGCTAGATAATTCAATACCTGAAAGAGGAAGTAAAGAAGTTTTAATTTCTATTTTAGTAAAAATGGAATTGAAAAAAAGCTTAATTAATGGTCATTTGGTTTTTGTACTAAATACTGATTCTATGGAAGATTTGTATAAAACCTTAAATACACTATTGGAAAGCTATGAGTGAGTCAGGATTAAGTATTGACTTAAAAAACTTCTTTAGTAGTTTAAATTCTGGTGTCATTGTTCTGGACATGCAAGCAAATATTGTATGCTGGAATCAATGGATGGAAAAACACTCTTTAATACCTGGATATAAAGCTATTGGAAAACCATTTGATGAGATTTTTCCTGAATTGGTACACAAACGAATTCATCAAGTCATTTTGACTAACATTAAAACAGGTTTGCCAGCGATCTTATCCAGTGTTTTGAATAAAGCCCCTTTTCCTTTGTATATTCCTAATACAAATGAAAAAGAGCGTCTTCAACAACAAGTTAATATTACAAGTATAGAAATAAGCACTACATCTTCACGTTATTGTTTAATAAATATTACCGATGTCACTGCATCTATCAAGCGTGAAAGAGCCCTTGAAAACCAAGTTCAGGAAAGAAAAAAAACTGAATTACGATTGATAAAAAGGACTGATCAATTACAGTCAGCTTTATATGCTTCTAATGCGGGTGTTTTTCAATTTAATATTACTAATAAAAAAATACATCTTGATGAAAAAGCTCGACAGATTTGCTTCCTTAATTCTGATGATTCCACTTTTTCTTATCAACAGTGGTTAAAAAACATTTATCACCAGGATATTCAGTCATTAGAACAATATCTGCAGTCTTCAATAAATGAAGAGGTAGGATATCAATTTGATTTTGAATTTAGAGTTCAAGGCGTCGATGATGAAATACGATGGGTCGTGATAAGAGGTGTTATTGGTCTAGATACAAACAACCAGTCAAAAAATATTAATGGCGTATTAGTTGATATTTCTCGTCAAAAAGAACATCAAGAGTTAGTCTTAGCAAAAGAAGCTGCTGAAATTGCTAATCAAGCTAAATCAGCATTTCTAGCCAATATGTCCCATGAATTACGTACCCCTATGCATGGCATTTTAAGCTTTGCCAATTTGGGACAAACACGAATAAATAAAGCATCTAAAGAAAAACTAGAGGGTTATTTTTTAAGAATTACTGAAAGCGGACATCGTTTATTAAACCTGTTAAATGATTTACTCGATTTATCCAAAATGGAAGCGGGAAAAATGGATATGAATTTTGTCGAATATGACTTGCAAATACTGGTTGAGCAGGCAATAAATGAACAGAAAGCAAGAATGGATGAGTTAAAAATAAAGACCGAATGTTATTATCAATCAGGGGAAACCATTGCAATTTTTGATAATATGCGTATTTTTCAGGTCGTCACTAATTTTTTATCTAATGCAATCAAGCATACGCCCCAAGAATGCATAATTAGTATTGATATTAAAAAGCTAAATGATTCTTTACAGCTAGAAATAAGAGACCAGGGAGTAGGGATTCCTGAAAATGAGATTCATACTGTTTTTGATAAATTTCAACAAAGCAGCTTTACTGAGGATGGATCTGGTGGAACTGGATTAGGGTTAGCAATCTGTAAGGAAATTATTGAAGGACATCATGGTCTGCTCGGCGTTAAAAATAACGCTGAGGGTGGAGCCTGTTTTCATTTTAAAATTCCATTAGAGCAAAATTAGTTATTACTTTTTTCAAAACTGTAGAGCGGACAAAGTCCGTTCTACATTATTAATAATAACTATTTTAACTTGCACATAGATCAAAAACTTCTATAGCTTCCTCGCAAGAAATAATATCCTTTTCGCTATCTAAAATGTAATGTGCTAAATTTAAGATATATTTCCAGTTACCTTGAGTGTTAATAAATTGAAATGCCTGAAAAAATAATTCAAGCATTTTTTCTTCACGTTCACTTTCAGAAGGAATGAAATATTCTAAATAAGTATAGGCTTTTTTTACATCAGAAGAGCCACCATAATAATTTAAAGCATGAGTATTAATTAAGTTGAAGTTAAATGCTTCATCATCTCTTATTGAAACATATTTAGCCTCCGCTAAAGGGCCCACCAATAAGTTAATAACATCTGCTTCATAAGCAGCTTTATAATTTAACTGATCCAGTTTTGATAAAGATTGAAAGTTATCTAACCCTGCAATAGGCAAGTTTTGAATTAAATGTCCATCAATAACTTTAGCAACATTAAGCGTGTTAGATTCTGTTGCTTGTTGAATCTGTATTTGAAAAAATACAGCAGGAAGTTTCTTTTGTTTGTTTCCTAAATAAATACTCGCAGCATGACCAGCCTCATGAAAGGCCGTTTGCTGAGTAAGGTCTTGTATAGAAGGTGCATCAAAATATGCTGATTGATAATTACGTTGCATGGCTGTCTCCAAAAAAAATGCGGTCAAAAGACCGCACGAGAGGAAGGATTCGATAAACTCTAAAATCTCTTAAAGAAGAGGTTGCATACAAGAGTTGCGTACAGTTTATCCAGCTGATGTGTACTTGAAAATGTGGCATTTTGACGCGTGACAATATGTCGCTTAATTTGGCATTTTAATTGCAATGTATAACCTTTCAGCTGCGATATTAGCCCGAAAAAGCACAAAAAGGGTCAAGCAAGCAGTAAATCTACGTTATATGCCTTATCGGAATAAGCTATATCACTCGATTTTATTTTTATGTCTATTATTAGAAAAAATAAGTGCTACTTTTAATTTTTTAAAGGCGGTCATCGTTGCCAAATTTAAGCACTAAATAAAGCAGCTAATTGCTCAACCTTATTAAATTCAGGTTTAATATGATAAACCCCACTGCAAGTTTGGCTTTCATTCATCCCCCTAACAAATAAATACTTTACCCCTCCAATATGAGTTTCGTAGTCATAACCAGCTATTCTATTTTTTAGATATAAATGTAAAACTAAGGTATAAATCCAGTATTGCAGACCATAATTATGTTCACGCATAGCTAAAACCAAGTCTGCTGATTCATAGTTTTCTAAGCTATTAGATTTATAATCCAGTACATAATATTGACCATTATATTCACAAATTAAATCAATAAACCCTGTTAAATAGCCACACAGTGACTTTTTAGATAATGCTTGATAACAAGGGTCATCTTTTAAAATGTGATTTATATGACTAGCATCTAAAGTCTGCATTGAAAGATAAAATGGCATTTCCTTTAAACACTGCGTGTATTTTAGGTTTTTTAAAGAAAAATATTCATCATCGTTCGATAAGGCTGTATTAACAGTATTCCTTAATAACAAATCAAATTGTTCGGGTGTTGCTGTTTTTACACCATAACGCTGGCAAGATTTTTCACGTTGCTGACTAATATCATTTTCTTCAGACAATATATAAAAAGGGATATTTTCCAACAAATCATGAATTACATTCCCTGTATGAGCACCACGAGGAAGTTCTGAATAATTAGCTTCCGCCCAGTTAATAATAATCTCTTCTCTTGCTTTATCATTGGGCAATTCAGGTGCATCATGCTGACTTAAAGACGATAAGGCCGTGTAACTACTCATTTGCCAGCTAGTATAAAGCCCTCTCTGTCTTTGCATCACTAGCGTAGGGCTATCAGTTAATATCGACTGATAAGCTTGACCAATACTTTGCTCAGCTTCTATTATTTGATGCTCAAAAACTGAGGGGTGTTGATGACTATAAGCTATTAGTTTTTGTTGCTGCTGTATAAAGTCATCTGTTGAAAAATCTAGTAAATAAGCCATTGCAGATTCATTCGCTTTATCTTTACTGCGTACATCAGCCCAATTAAGGTAGCATCTATATTTGGCTCGAGTAACCGCAACATAAAGCACCCTAAGATCTTCTGCCAACTCTTCTTCTAATGCAA
>Ga0209826_1003350_pt1 | contig 10148 bp, 7 predicted proteins | sample GOMGulsemesocosm_5_FD_184637 | JGI IMG/M metagenome (GOLD analysis project Ga0209826, IMG submission 184637) | Methane-oxidizing microbial communities from mesocosms in the Gulf of Mexico - GOM15C Gulf of Mexico (SPAdes) (version 2) | ecosystem: Environmental > Aquatic > Marine > Cold seeps...
ACTGTAATGTTTTTATTCCCGGCCCAAGCTTGTTGCCTATTCGTAAAAAAACACACCCCGGCGAAGAAGAAAATAATTTGAATACGCCTGAGCAATTAGCAGACGCTATTATTAAGGTTTGTTTAAGCGAAAAAACGGGGCAGTTTTTTACTCATTAATAGCTTTGAACAAAAATGCCTTTATACTTCATCCGTAAACTCATTTGCAATAATCTCTGCTTGTTTTAATACCGTTTCGGTTGCCAGTTTTTGCATATCGGGTGGGTAGCCATATTGTCTTAATGTTCGTTTTATAATAACTTTAAGCTTGGCTCGCACACTCTCTTTTATTGTCCAATCTATTGATGCATTTTGTTTAACTCGTTCAGTAAGAACAACAGCGAGTTCTCGCAACTTATCATGCTCCATCAGTTCTTGAGCACTTTTATTGTCGGCAACTGCCGTATAAAATGCATATTCAAAATCAGTTAAATTTAACGCACTGGCTTCCGAGTCCATATTGACAATTTCTTGGCTTAACTTAATAAGTTCATCCATCACTTCGGCAGCCGTTAGCACCTTATTTTGATATTTGCTAATGGCATTTTTTAACATATCCATCAGTGACTTACTTTTCACCAAGTTTGTCTTTGTGCGGGATTTTATTTCATCATTTAGCAGTTTTTTCAATACTTCTAAGGCAATATTTTTATGCTCCATACCTTTAAGTTCAAGCAAAAAATCTTCAGATAGGATAGAAATATCAGGTTTTTTAATCCCCGCTGCATCAAATACATCAATCACCTGTTCAGAAACTAGAGCTTGGTCAATCACTTGACGAATAGCCGTCTCCACCTCGTCATCACTTCGTCCTAAACCCGTTGCCTCAAACTTGACTAACCGCGCTTTTACCGCCTGAAAAAATGCCACTTCATCTTTAACATCCATTGCCTGATCGTGCGGTATGGCAATAGCAAAAGCCTTTGATAAGGCAGTTACTTCATTGATAAAGCGTTTTTTACCCTCTTCCAAACCTAGAATATGATCTTCTGCTGCTAAAATTAACGAAAGTTTTTGTGCCGTATCAGCGGAAAAATAATCTTCGTAAGAAAAACCATGAAAGAGTTGAGAAACCACTTCCAGTTTCTCAAGCATTAACTCAACAGCTTTCTTTTGTAAAATAGTTGGGTCGCCTTTTCCACCTGCATCAGAATAAAAAGAGAGCGCTTTTTTCAAATCAGAAGCAATTCCCAGATAATCTACAATCAAGCCACCAAGTTTGTCTTTATAAACCCGGTTCACCCGTGCAATCGCCTGCATCAGATTATGCCCCTTCATCGGCTTATCAATGTACAGGGTATGCAAATTCGGCGCATCAAAGCCTGTAAGCCACATATCTCGCACAATGACCAATTGAAGCGAATCATCAGGGTGTTTCATCCTATCTGCCAGCATTTTTCTTTGGGCTTTAGTGGTATGGTGTTTGGCAATTTCAGGCCCATCGGCTGAGCTAGACGTCATCACCACTTTAATCACTCCTTTATTCAAATCATCGCTGTGCCAATCCGGTTTTATCTTGATAATTTCAGCATACAGATCAGCGGCAATGCGACGGCTCATCGAAACGATCATGCCTTTACCTTCAAATACCGCTTGGCGTTGTTCAAAATGGTTAACAATATCCTGAGCGATATTCTCTATACGATCCTCACTGCCAATTAACGCTTCTAGCTGCGTCCATTTGGCTTTCGCTTTTTGTGTCTCGGTTAAATTTTCTTGCGCCAGCTCATCATCAAGCTGTTCAACTAGTTTCTTGCCTTCTTCGCTTAAATTAATTTTTGCCAGACGACTTTCATAGTAAATTCGTACCGTTGCGCCATCTTCCACCGCTTGGGCAATATCGTAAACATCAATATAATTCCCAAAAACAGCTGCGGTATTCGTGTCACTATTTTCTATTGGCGTACCTGTAAAACCCAAATAAGTCGCATTAGGTAAGGCATCACGCATATATTTTGCAAAGCCATAAACAACTTTTTTACCCACCACATTGCCTTGATCATCCTTATCATCAATGGTTTTTGCCTTAAAGCCATACTGAGTGCGATGCGCTTCATCGGCTATCACCACAATATTTTCTCGCTCCGACAAGGTATCAAATACATTACCCTTATCAGGCTGGAATTTTTGAATGGTAGAAAAAATCACTCCACCAGACGCTACTTTTAACAACGCTTTTAGATGTTCCCTATCCTCAACCTGTTTAGGTTCTTGACGTAGCAACTGAGTAGAGGCGGCAAAGGTATCAAACAGTTGATCATCCAAATCGTTGCGATCCGTAATCATTAAAATTGTTGGGTTATCCAATGCCAGCACAATTTTGCCCGTATAAAAAACCATCGACAGTGACTTACCGCTGCCTTGTGTATGCCAGACAACGCCACCTTTGCGGTCGCCTTTGGGTTGATCTTTCACCCCAGCTACGCCATAACTTGCAGGGTCTTCCATCACCTGACTTATTGGTGTTTGTTTATCCAGCGTATGCCCAGTAGCCCGAAGTGTCGATTCCACCGCACGATTCACCGCATAATATTGATGATAAGCGGCTAGCTTTTTAACCGTTTCAATGGTCACCACACCTGTTTTAGGGTCTTCTGATTTTGACTTTTCAAACACAATAAAATGACGAATCAAATCCAGCAGCGTTTCTTTATTCAACATTCCTTTAATCAACGTTTCCAACTGGCTGACAAGATGTGATGCTTCTTCCTTGCCATCGGCTGTTTTCCAGCTCATAAAACGGCTTAACCCGGCCGATAACGAACCTGCTTTAGCTTCCAAGCCATCTGAAACAATCATCAATCCGTTATAGGTAAACAGACTAGGAATGGTGGCTTTATAGGTTTGTAACTGCTGATACGCCGATTTAACTGATGCGTTTTCATCGGCTGCATTTTTAAGTTCAATCACCACCAAGGGCAAACCATTCACAAACAGCACTACATCAGGGCGTTTATTTACCCCATTTTCAATCACGGTCAACTGATTAGCGACCACAAAATCATTATTTTCTGGGTTGTTAAAATCTACTAGCCAAACCAAATCGCCGCGTTGGTTGCCGTCTTTTTGATAAGAAACCTTCACCCCTTCCGCCAACATTCTATGGAAGGTTTCATTGTTAGTAAGCAATTCAGGGGAATGAATACGGGTAATTTCTTTAACGGCCTCTTGCTGTGCCTCGTGTGGAATCAGAGGGTTAATTCTGGCAATGGCATCACTCAAGCGAGCGGACAATAAAACATCTTCAAAGCTGCTGCGTTGTGGGTTATCACTCTCAGGAGAAATATCAGGAGCATAAATGTATTCATAGCCCTGTTTTTCTAGTAACCCGATGCAAAAAGTTTCGATGATATTTTCTGTGATTTTATTGCTCATACTTCAGCCTCTGCAAACGCCTTGTATTCATTAACATAGGCTTGTTTGTCTACATTAAATAATATTTCACTCGCTGGATAAGAATAATCCCCCATCACAAATTCACCAAAGGAGTCATCCCATGATTCGTTAAATTCATCAGCTTCAAGATAACCCAGTGAATGAACCAAAGTTTCATGAGTCGTTAGCTGCTGTTTAGTTTCAAAATTACGAATTAAAAAAACAGAAACAAGTTCTACAGTATCAATCAAAAATTCTCTAGTGAGTAAATCAACCTTACTGTTCCTCTGTTTAATCTCTTCCAATGATTTGCCATGTGAAGTTAAACCAATTTCATTTCTCAGGTCACCAATTTGCTGTCCTATGTTTGCCAAAGAACGTGATATTTGATTAACTAAATTATTATTACTGAAGCCCAATGATGAAAATGACTTTTTTAGTACGTCATTGATGCTGGGTGCTTTCCCAAGATCTACTTTATGCGTAATGCAAATTTCTTTGCCTATTGTTTCCAGTAATGCTTTTGCATTTTCCAGGGAGTGACTAAAATCAGTTTCAATATGGGTTTCGATTCGGTCAATATAAATTAAAAGTTCAGACCAGTCTCCATACTCTCTGATAACGGTTTTTAGTTTATCCATGACGTACAACCCTAACTTCACCATTCATTAATTTTGGCAATAATGTATTCCGAAGTGCTTCCAGCGTTTTTAGCTTTTTATTATTGCTAATAATATTATCTATCAATGGTGTGAATAGTGTTGAAAACTCTATTACTTCATCAGGTGATGGTACTAATACCACTGCATTATCCAAATCACCTCGTTTAATATGCCCCATAGTTGTCGCATGACTGGATGAAATGCTAATAAATTCATCTAAATGATGCTTGCTCCACAAATAGTAAAACCATTTAGGAAATTCATTAGAGGATACCTTGAATAAATGTTGATTTAAAATACATTTTTCACCATCCCAAATTTTCACCATTAATGAAGCTGACCATGAAAAAATAACATCACCATTCTTAATAATGTATTCCGGTTTAACCTCTGTCGTACACCAATCACTATCATCAGAAAATCCATTACGCAATTGTTTGATTTTTAGAACAGGCAACTTATCGACTTCATTTTTTGGCGGGAATTTTTGGCAAGCCAAACCATTTAAAAAAGAAGCAATGTTACTTAATGGTTTTTCCACCCAATCCTCCTCAGCCTTTTCGACAAACCATTGCCGGAAAAGTGTTTCTGCCATTTGTTCCAGTGTTTCATTTTGGCGGTGAAGCAGGCCTATTTTGTCATCTAAACTTCTTAGTACTTCGGTTATGGCTTTTTGTTCGGTTTCTTTTTCGGGTAGAAATAATGGTATTGAAAGTAAGTTTGCTTTGTTTAATTTTGGTTGAACAGCCCCAGTGATATATTCATGTAAATCCAAATTTTGAAAATAGTAAACAATCAAATCGTTATGGAACTCCTTTTTTCCTTGAATAATATGGGCATGATTATTAACCCAAAACTTTCCACATACTTTAAATGCAATTGGTGTTTTTCTTGATTTTAAGTTTTCACCATCCTCTGATACAAGAACAAATTTACCATCAAATAAATAGTCATCAACGCAATCGATAACACCAGAGGCACCATAGTAAGGGTAAATACCCTGTTTTTTTGAACGCTCCATTTTACTTAAAGGGATTCTCGTTTGATTATGAATACCAATAAAATCCTCTAATCGGAATTTCCGCCACTCACTCATCCTCAACTCCCAACTTTTTCACACCACGGTCTACTAATAAAATTCTCATCTGTTGTATGGCTATCTGGTTGAGTTTTTCCAAGCGTGGACTTTGCTCGTAACCTTCATTAATAAAAACGGCATTTAGATTTTCTAGGTTAGCCAAACAAACCAGTTGGCTGACATTGGCATAGTCTCTAATATTGCCTTTTTCACTTGGGTTTGCATCGCGCCATTGCTTTGCGGTTTTGCCAAACAGTGCCATATTGAGCACATCGGCTTCGTTGGCATAAATAAAGCTAACTTGTTTGTTGTTTAAGTTGGGTGGAATAAGGTTTTCTTTTATCGCGTCGGTGTGAATGCGGTAGTTTATTTTGGTGAGGTTACGCCTGATATCCCAGCCAAGTTGCTTTTGCTCTTCGTCCTTTAAACGTTGGAACTCTTTTATCAGGTAAAGTTTAAATATTGGGCTAATTGCAGAACAGAACTCAAAGGCTATATCTTTGTGTGCATAAGTTCCACCGTATCTACCTCCCTTTACAATTATGCCAATCGCATTTGTCTTTTCTATCCATTTCCCTGGGCTAAGAACAAAACTTGTTAAACCTGCATTCATTCTAAAGTGGTCGAATTCGACCACTTTAAAGTTTGAATTATGTATTTGTTCCCAAGTACCTATAAATTCTATAGTTCCTCTGTTGCGAATCCAGTTTTTAATAATATCTGCGGCTCTGGAGTCGCCATCTTTTGATTTTGCAATATCGGTTAATGATATATAGTCTTCTTTGTTGCTTTGAAAAATTGAGACAGGAATTCCTTTTACCTCAATAAGCGCATTCTTTTTTCTCATACTAACGTCCATTTTTAACAGGTTGAATTCAACCTATTGTTTTTAAAATAAAGTGAATTTAAATGCTTTAATTGTGGCGAACTCTCCATGATTAGCTTAGCCATCAATTTTCACCTTTTCTAAATTTTCTAAAATCCGTTCATTCAAAATAGCTTCTTCTTTTAACTGCGCCTCAAACTCGGCTTTTAAGGTACTAAAGCGTTCTTTAAAATCAAAGTCATCTTCTTCAACCGCTAAGCCCACATAGCGCCCGGGGGTGAGTACATAATCTAGCTCTTTGACCCGTTTAATGCTGGCTGCATTACAAAAGCCTTTTACGTCCTCGTACGGGTTCCCTTTGTGCGCCCCTTCTTTACAACGCCAATTATGGTAGGTATTTGTTATGGTTTGTATATCCTCTGCTGAGAGTTCACGAGTACGGCGATTGATTAAATGCCCCATATTGCGCGCATCAATAAACAGGATTTCATCGCGTCTATCTCGAAACTTACCATTGGCACGATTGCGGCTCATAAACCATAGGGATGCGGGAATTTGAGTGTTTAAAAATAGCTTGGCTGGCAGGTTGACGATGCAATCAATTAAACCTTTTTCGATTAGCTCTTTCCTAATTTCATATTCGCCCGATGTTTTAGAGGTTAATGCTCCTTTTGCCAGTACAAAGCCGGCTTGTCCACTGGGGGCAAGGTGGTAGATAAAATGTTGTATCCACGCATAGTTGGCATTGCCTATTGGTGGTGTGCCATATTGCCAGCGGCCATCTTTACGCAGTAAATCACCGCTCCAATCGCTTACATTGAAAGGTGGATTGGCGATAATGTAATCAACTTTGGTGTCTTTGTGTGCATCGTTTAAAAATGAGCCTTCGTTATTCCATTTAACTTGCGAGCTATCAATACCACGGATGGCAAGGTTCATTTTTGCCAGCCGCCAGGTGGTCTGATTACTCTCTTGCCCATAAATGGAAATATCGTTGATTTTGCCTTGGTGGTCGGCAACAAATTTTTCTGATTGTACAAACATGCCACCAGAACCACAGCAAGGGTCAAGCACTCTGCCTTTGTAGGGTTCGAGCATTTCTATCAATAATTCAACAACACTTCTAGGCGTATAAAATTGCCCGCCTTTTTTACCTTCGGCTAAGGCAAACTCTCCGAGGAAATATTCAAACACATGCCCTAATACATCGGCACTGCGTGACTTGGCATCACCCAGCGCAATATTACTGATCAGGTCAATCAGTTCGCCCAAACTGGTGGGGTCAAGATTCTGCCTTGCATAGACTTTAGGCAATACACCTTTAAGTGAGGCGTTTTCTTTTTCAATGGCATCCATTGCTCCGTCAACCGTTTTGCCGATAGTCGGTTGTCTTGCGTTGGCTTGTAGCTGTGTCCAACGTGCATCTTGCGGAACAAAAAATACATTTTCAGCTTTGTATTCATCTTTATCCTCAGGGTCCGCGCCGGCATATTCACCTTCACCTTTTTTTAGTGTGGCGTATAACTCTTCAAAAGCATCAGAAATATATTTAAGAAAAATCAAACCCAAAACGACATGTTTGTATTCGGCTGCATCTATGTTTTTTCTAAGTTTATCAGCAGATTTCCATAACTGTTTTTCTAATGATTCTGCTTTTGCTTCTTTCTTCGTCATTTTATCTCCGTTTATGTTTGCTGCTGGCATGTAACTATTTTGAACTCACCAAATATCTCCAAGCGTAAGACCTCTATAAGACTGACTTTAACGGCGCTGCGCAGCAATCATTTTTAGTTTTCCCACAAAAGCACTAACTTCATCGAGTGTGTTTTGCTGGCCTAAACTGATACGTATGGCACTCATTGCTAAGGAATCAGCATAGCCCATAGCGCTGAGCACTGGACTCGGTTTTTTACTATTACTAGAACAGGCGGAGCCACTCGATACAGCAACAGATTGTTGATCTAGTTGCATGAGCAGCATTTCACCATCGGTATTTTCTAATAGAATTTGGCTGGTATTGGGTAGCCGACCAGTCTCATTAGCAACAATAGTTAAGCCTGAAATAGGCCGTAAGCCCTCTTCAAGTGCCGTCTGTAAGCTTTTTAAATGTAGGGCACGTGCTTCTAACTGTTGCTTAGCAAGCTCTGCCGCTTTACCAAAACCAATTATTGAAGCTACATTTTCTGTACCGGGGCGAAAACCATTTTCCTGCCCTCCACCGTGTAGTAATGCTGATAGAGGCGTTTTTTTATCATGAATTAATGCTCCCACACCTTTAGGGCCGTAAACCTTATGCGCCGAGAGTGACATTAAATTCACTCCTAGCTGGTTAAAATCAACATTGATTTTGCCAGTAGCTTGTACGGCATCCGTATGGAAAACGATATTTTTATTGTGAATAGAATCACTCAGTGCGGAAATATCTTGAATAACACCTGACTCATTATTTGCCAGCATAATACTTATGAAGCCAGTATTTTCTGTTATAGCTTCAAGCAATGCTTCTTCCGACACTAAACCTTGGTTATTAACAGCTAGTGCGGTTGTATCAAAGCCTTTATTTTTCAAACTGGCAACGGTATCTAACACCGATGGGTGCTCAGTAGAACCAAACAAAAGATGTTGTTTTTGATTATTTGCAGCACCTAAAATAGCTAAATTATTAGCCTCTGTGCCACCGCTCGTAAAAACAACTTGATCGGCACTGACATTCACCAAGTTAGCCACTTGAAAACGCGCTTGTTCTAAAGCAGTATTAACTGCCCGCCCATGCCGATGCAAGCTTGATGGATTGCCATATAAGCTGGTTAAAAAAGGCATCATTGCCTCTAACACTTCGGGGTGTATGGGCGTTGTTGCATTGTGGTCAAAATAGATCATGAGCTTGCCTTTTAATCTTTCTTTTCTTGACAGCAAGAACCCGTGCCATCATCCACTGGCTCACTGTTGATTTCTTCGACAGGGTTAACATGGCCACCTAACGACTTAATTTCGCCACACATTCGCTTCATTTCAATATCCATAGTATGGATATGCTCTAACATGCTGTTAATTGCCACCGCCACAGGATCGGGCATACCTTGTGACGCACCGTAAGCATCAAAGCCAATTTTCTTCGCCATCGCTTCTTGTTCTGCGGTTGGCTTCGTTGTTTCGGTATTAACAATTCGCCCAGGAATGCCAATGACTGTTGCGCCTTCAGGCACCGTACGAATGACCACGGCATTTGAGCCAATTCGTGCGTTATCTGCAATATCTATTGGGCCTAATACCTTAGCCCCTGCACCAACCACAACCCCATTACCTAAACTCGGGTGCCGTTTGCCTTTCTTCCAGCTCGTGCCGCCTAAGGTGACCCCGTGGTATAGCGTGCAATCATTCCCAATAACGGCTGTTTCACCAATCACAATACCCATGCCATGATCAATAAAAAAGCGCTTACCAATTACTGCGCCGGGGTGTATTTCAATACCTGTAAACCAACGTGAAAAGTATGACAAAAAGCGTGCGATAAACTTAAAGTTACGCTGCCAAAAATAATGATTCATCCGATGTAATAAAATGGCATGAAACCCCGGGTAAGTAGTTACTACTTCTAAGGTATTACGCGCAGCAGGGTCGCGATCAAAAACGACCTTTATATCTTCTTTTAATTGATTAAACATAGGGGCTTATTTACAGTATTTCATCTCATTCTAACGCTTGCTAGGGTTTCTTAAGCGATTCTTAGGATCTTTTTTTGATTCCTTCAATCTTATTATTCACCGCAGTTAAAATACCACGCAAAATATTAACCTCTGTTCGATTGAGTTCAGACCGATAAAATATACGCCGAATTCTTTGCTGTAAGCGTTTAGTTTTATACAGTTGCAAAAACTCTGTTTTTTCTAATGTGCTTAATAAGTGATTAAAGAACCCTTCAAACTCTTGACTGGTTGCAGGTCTATCTTCCACTTCAGGCGACTCAATCACTTGCTCACCAATAATGGCTGAGTAAATTTCATAACACAGCACTTGCACCGCAGAAGCAACATTAAGCGAGCTAAAGTCAGGGTGTGTAGGAATATGCAGCAAATGGTGGCACAACTCTAGCTCCTCATTAGTTAAGCCTGAATTTTCACGACCAAACACCAAGGCAACCTTTGCTGTTTTTGCTGCTGCAATCGCTA
>Ga0209826_1003351_pt1 | contig 10146 bp, 8 predicted proteins | sample GOMGulsemesocosm_5_FD_184637 | JGI IMG/M metagenome (GOLD analysis project Ga0209826, IMG submission 184637) | Methane-oxidizing microbial communities from mesocosms in the Gulf of Mexico - GOM15C Gulf of Mexico (SPAdes) (version 2) | ecosystem: Environmental > Aquatic > Marine > Cold seeps...
TTGACATCCCAATCTTAAACATCATTGCCAGCAACGAGGGTGATAGCAATAAAAAGAGACAGTTCAACCAACAAATAGGCCTATTAGCTTCAGCCCTAGAACACGCCGTACCCGAGCAAATGTTCGTCAATGAACAAAACCCAGGTGAAGCCATATCAGCAGTAAAAGCCCTACAAAAAGCCAGTGCCCAAGGCCAGCGTATTTATCAAATAACCCAAGCGAACCAAGCCAGCACCTTACCGAATATCCACCATGCACCAGCCACAATGGATGAAATAAGACATGCACTGAATGCAGGCAAACAAGTCACCACCCATACCGATGCCGTATCGGTACCGGGATGGAGTGGGGCAGGTTATATCATTACGGACCTAACCACAGGTGATGGGGCTTATAAGATATCGGGTGGGGGGAATGGGGGGTGGATGATCCTTCTAGGATTTGGTGCTATTATTGCTGTATTACTTTTGCTTTTAGTCTTGACTCCAGCAGTATTAACACTAGGCTCTCTTATAACGGTGTCATGGTCGATATTTTGGGCGGTTTGGAGTGCAAATGCATACAAGGATGCCATTATTAATGTTGATTGGGAAAGTTTATCTGAAGAGGAGCGAAGAATTCAAATATCTAAATTAACATTTTTGGTTGTGATTGGAGAGTTGATCGATTTAGCTTTTATGGCTAGAGCTTATAACGCAAGTAAGTTAATTATAGAGCAAACAAATATTTTGAATCTTTTGGCTACCCCTGCATACAACACTTGGTTGTCAGGGATGTTTACTTGGTTGGCAACGGGTTATGATGCAACGGAGTAATTATAGAAAAGAGGAACTAAACCTTTCGCTGTGGTGGTTAGTATGGCTTGGTTTGGTTCTTGTGACCTTTTCGCAAGTGTTAGATGAATCCTTAATAGAAGTTTCATTAGGGACAAATCTGTTGGTCTTTTTTTTAATGAACTTGTATTACCTTCCAATGAAGATGCTGTGCGTTATTGGACGAGATTTTGTTCCTCCTTTTATTGGTGCAGTATTTGAAAAATTAATACTCCCAGTTTTGTCAATAATATTGCCTTTTTTTTGGGGGAGTGTGAATTTTGGTAAAGATGGGGCTGAAGGTAATTTACTATATGGAATATCACTAGGCGAAAATAAGTTGATATTTTTGATTCCATTGTTTTTAGTAATGACTGACCCACGAAGTTTTTTAGCCAAAAGCATCTCGATTTCTGCTGATTTAAGTGGAGCTAAAAAAAATTTTACACTCTATTTTATCTTATGTCATTGGGTATGGTTTTTTCCAATGTTCAAATAGAAATCAAGCGGTCAGAAGGACGCCAGAAAGATAAAATCAAATAGAAAGTTAGTGGGCGTAAAACTAATGGGGTCAAAGTAAATTGATTTCTTGCAGCTGGTACCTGTGCTTTTGGTTGAGAACCTCATGCCGACTACTTCTTTGGGTTCCTATGCGTCAAACTCAAGTTAAGGCCATAAAATGAAAGTAATTTTTGTATTAACAATCTCTCTTATATCAAGCTTAGCCTTAGCGGTAGATTACCCTTACCCCATGAAGCTGATATCAAAATCAGAAATGAATTATCTCACCCCAGAGAATACGTTATTTTCTATTCACTCATGTCACGTTGCTAAAGACTTAGCCTGTAGCGACAAAGCATTAACAGAAACATATTTGAAAAATTCTCTTGACAATTTTGAAGATCCTGCCGATAGAAACCTTCTTCTCAATTATGTGGATAGTGTTGTTTCTTCACAGATAATTGGCAAGCAAGAATTCAAGGATGGCAGTATTATAATTCTAGTTGAAGACATCTTTAAAGATAGCTCAGTTATTCAAACTGGAACACCTTTTATTCAGGAAAAAGGGTTATGGAAACTGACTGATCAATTCGCTTCGGATGATGATTTTGCTGATTTTATCTACATTATTCCACCTACTTCAGAGCTTTTTGATGGTAATAAAGGCAATAGCGATACTAACGAGCTTTTACGATATACCGCACCTTTAAATAAAACAAATGAGTTGTCTGTCGACACGTCTGACTACACCATGCGTATCTATTATGGGAAAACAGTCTTACCTGGCACTTTTAAAGCGACACTAGGAAATGGGAGAAATAAAAAAGATATTACCTATTTATTTCACCCTCAAGCCTTTTCAGATGAAGAAGTCACTATCCCGCTACAACTAGGAAAAAATACTCTCAATCTCTCTATTAATGGTAAAACTGCAAATGGACATGAGACAAAAGACAGTGATTCTTTTATTTTTACAGTCCTTGAGTTGGCTATAAAAGAAATTAAAATAAACTCCTGATATCGACTTTGAGCGCGTTACTTATCTGATAAATCTTAGTAAGGGTAATGTTCTTTTCACCTCTTTCAATATGCCCCATATAGCTACGGTCAATTCCTGCGAGCGCAGCAAATGCTTCTTGAGATAGGCCCTTATTTTTTCGCATAGCTCTTACTCCTTTTCCAAAAGCTACAAGTGCGTCATCGCGCATATTTTAATTCCATAGTTATCTATGTAGCACTATCAGGATTAGTCGCCTATAATTCCACGGACTATAACTCTCATTTTGGTTTATATGTGTATTAATTTATCGATTATTAAATGCAGCAATGAACAAGAAATAATTTGTCATGCTTACTGGAAATTGAGCGAAGGAGGGCGGTTTCAATATTCGTTGTCGGATATTAGAAGTACATTAAATTTAACGGTTAGTAATTTGGCCTTATATGTACGTAAGTATTCTGATGCTGAGTCTGAAACGATAAAGTGCGTGAATTGTAATGTCCCATATATTTATAAAAGCCGTAGAGACTATCTTCGCTATAAAAAAGTTGTTTCTTGGAAATGTAGGGCGTGCAACGCAAATGAAGAAGAGTTATTAATAAATCAAATGCTGGCCACTACGATTGGTGAGCAAAAAGAACTTCGTGCTTATAACCTGAAGAATTTAAACATAATAGATAAGGTTTTCTTAATGACGGTGTTAGTTGGGCTGTCAAATGAGGGTTTTAATTATACGTGCAGGGCAGATTCCTTAGATGGTGCCGCGTTAACACCAGATACCCTACTTGATGGGATGATTATAAAAAGGCTTCTTGATCTTGGGTTACTTAAGTTACCAGACAGTCTTAAAAGCTCAAGTAAAGAGCTTGTTGAATCAGATGGCTTCCTGTTTCATCTCAGGACGGAAAGTCTAGACTTTTCTTTATCACCGAACGTTTTGAGTGGTTTTTTAAAAGATATGGCCGTTTCTGACGTCAAGCAACAAATTGTCGAAGATGATGGTTTTTTAATGCTATGTAGGGAGGTGAGTTTGTTTGAGTGTATATCTTTTCTATTATCTCAGCTAGATCGTCATGGGTTCCCATTTTCTCCTGGGGAGAAAACCAAAGTGGTGATTCTAAAGTGTCTGCAAGACTACAGTGTAGGGGAAACTTGTATGTTTATTTGGAGGTCTGTACGTGATTCCGCGTCATTTTATTTAAGGGAAAACATAAGTAAAATTTATGCGGCAAATGCTGTCATTGGTAATATTGAACGTCAATATGAAAAAACGAAGGCTAATGATTGGAGGGTGGATGGCTTTAAGCGAAATAACTATTTACCTCAATCTATTATTAGCCGTGTGATTTTCAATCAAATACTGGAAACAGATGATGGTGGTTTTAAGCAGAAGTTATCTGACTTAATGCCGTCAGGTTGATGATTTTTTAACGTAGTTGTCGATCGCACAATTTTTTGTGGCAAAAAGTCTATTTAGTGTTGGCTTGCATTAAAATTAAGCAGTTACAGAATGATGTAAATTAAATGAGTGCCAACATTTTGTCTGATCACGAGGGGTTAAGTGTAGACAGCCTGCGAAGCTCGGATAGGGTTGTCAGTAAGAAACCTAAGGCCTCTTTTTCACCTATTTCGGTAGATTTCAGGTCATCAGCGACCTTGAGCATATGTTTTACTCTAACCTTAATTTGGGTTGATACTTGGCTGTCTTCTGTATGATTTGAACTAGGGTGAATGATTTCTTCTGCAAGGTGAATGTAGCCTGATAATGTGTCAGTAGATGCGTGCATAGTGATTTTGCGGCACGCATTTGCAGCAACCGTTAGGATGTTATGAAAACTCCCGGATTCAGATAGTTTTCTAATGGATTTAGCTACTGTTAGAGTGATAAATCTGTGTCGGAAAGAGTGGTTGGTAACATGTCTGAGATCGCGGCAGTATTTGCTTCCGTTGATAACTTTTTTGGCATAATTTTTTAAGTATGTAGCTTTGAGGGCTGCCCCGTTCCTTGAGTCAACAAATATCGCATCGTGACTAATATCAGGAAACGTATTTTCTACTAAATCAATGTGCCAAAGCAGGACTTGGATGTCGTCCTGGGTTGTTTGAACTTCGCGCTTTTTTCCTTTGAACTTACCCTTCACAACAGGGATATTTCTAATGATAGGCGGCTTGTCGCTGCTAAGTAGGCCTTTTGCGGCTTCCTTAATCACAGACCTGGTTATTTGGTGTACTTCGGTAATTCTAGATCCAGTTATTTCAAGTAAAGTGGTAAAGGCTTGCCACCTGCTAAGGAGGAAGTCATCAGTTTCTGGGTGGAAAGTGGTGCAATTAATCGCATCTAGCCACCTTTCGAGCTCATTGTCACGAATGAAGTCAACATCAGCGCTTATATGGATTAATCCTTCAAGACAATGGTGAGTGAGATATGTTATTTCAAAATGGCTTTTTTTTATGGTTTTCTTCGCATAGTGAACTTTGTAACTTCCAGTGGCTGCTTCATCGCAGGTGGCTAGCATTACCTCCGGTTGCCGGTCAGATATAAAGGCTATGTACTCAAGGGCTAGCCTAGCGTGTTTTGTTATCGTGTCGTCAAATATCCCTCGGTCTTTGAGATGATCAACAAATTCATATAGGGTGCTGTCATTTACATCATAAATACTAATGTTTTTCAGTTCTAGGAACGAGCAGAATAAATTTAAGTTGTAAGCTTTTTTAACGACGGTGGCTGCAAGAGGTTTTATATTATATACACTAGGGCCTCCACCCAGCTTAGTAAGGAACGCGTTTGCGCTCCAATCAAAGGCGCCTCCCTCCTGTATTATCATGGGAAGTTTACATTTATATCTTTCAGATATTCTGCTGCTAGTTAAGACAGTCCCAAGATTTGGCAGGTCGGCAATTATGACTTTTGACATTACTTAACTTCCCAAACACGTTGCTTTCCAAGTATACGAGCTTGTTCTAGAATCAATTTTCTAATGGCGTCATCTATTACTTGGTCTTCACGGTGGCTTTCTACTAAATGCATGTAAGCACGGTACACTTCTGCTAAAGCTTTTTTCAGTTCATTGTTCTCTTTGCGCAGTTGAAAAGTGGGGTCGTTAGTTGATTTATTTTGCGATATTTTGTTGCTTTTATTATCGGCGTCAGCGAGTCTCTTGTTTGCATTTGCGATAGATTTTTGAAGAATATAAAGTGGTTTGGCGTTGTGTTCGGCGCGTGCTGTATTCCACGAGCATGAGATAATGCCTAATTCAGCATCACTCCATTTGTGAACAGCAGATTCTGAGATGGAATTCCCTTTAATGCACAGGGCTGTATGGGCATCACCAAGAGATATAATGTCATCGATTAGCTCAGCTTTTTTTAATATTGACTTGGTGATGGCGTTTTTTTTGTTTGTTACTGCTGTTGAGGTTTCTCCATGCTTATATCTAGACATTATTAATACCCTTTGTTTCCAGTGAAATAAAAGAAAACATCTTCCCCGTCAATTTTGCTAAAACGAACTTCTTGTTTTGTTTTTTCTTTGTGTTCAGCAATTAACTTTTGTACAAGAGGTTCTATGACAGTTGATACATTTGATGTCTTTCTTGCTTTATCAACTATGGATCGAATACTATCATCTGCGTTGATATGCTTAGTTAAAGATGCGCCGATTTTGGAAATAGTTAATTCGGCTTCCTCAGTCCATTCATCAGTTGGAGCCACTTCAGCATAATGGAATGTCTGGTCTAAGTTGGAATGTCCAACAAACCAGGAAAGCTCATCTAGCCCCTCTTGATCAGTAAAGTTGAAATATAGAACTGCAAAGAATCGTCTGAATTGGTGTGTTCTTGCGTACCATCTCTCATTATTGGTCAAAGGAGACTCAATCCAATCCATAAAAATGTCTAACGAATCATTCAAGGTGTCATCACTCAACGCTTTATTGTGGACACTCTTTTCGTTTTTGTAGGTAGATGCGCTGATTGAGCGTGTAGTAAGAGTCTGAGAGAAAAGAAACGATTCATTGTCATTAGCAACTAAACCACGTCGGTCTTCAAGTTCGCTAACAAATGCAGCGAACTCTAGCCCATAGTCCCAGACCGTATCTGGGATCGGTCTTTGTACCTCTTCAAGTTCCCATCTTTCTGAGCTTTTTGGTATTCGTAAAGCTAGATCAAACAAGTCATCTATTGGGGATTGTTTGAAACAACTGCGTCTCAGTGTGAGAAGTGATTTTGTTCTTGCAGCAGAAAAGCTAGCAAGAAGTATATAGATAGAAGCGGTGTAAAGCCTAACAGCTACTGAGACGGGAATGCCATTGCTAAAATTGTTGTTAAAAACGACAAGGTCATAATCATAACTCCAATTAGTAATTCTTAAGTCTTTTAGGGGAGCTGGCATTGAGGTGCTTTCAAAAGCCGCGCGCTGAAATTCGCGTAAATGAGAAGCCGACTTTTTTGCTCCGTGTGAATCTATTAAGGCTTTCTCTGCCTTGCTTAATAAAGAAAGATACGTCCTAAGTGAGGGCCCGTAAGTGCGGGCAAAGTGAAGTGCAGATGAGATTGTGTGGAGAGCAGTCTTAACGGGCATCAATGGAGTTTTTCGAGATTCAACCATTTCATCAAAGATGGTAGCTCCACTGGAAAAAAGATCCTGCACAGAATGTCTGAATTTGTACTTTTGACTAGGTCGTGCCGTGTAAAGGGCGTGAAGTTTTGATATTTCGTTAGATATGGTTTTGTTTTTTGGCGCTAAATCATAATCTATGTCAAATGTAATGCCGCACGCATTGGCGTATTGCCTTGAATAACCTGATGTTGATGGCTGGAACCCCTGATGATTATTATCTAGGTGTTTAGTTAACTTGTGCTTTAGGCTATGTAACTGTCTAGTTGTGAGTGTGTTAGATTGTTTCAATAAGTCCCAGTCTATCTCACTTTTAGAACCCCATCGTCTTAGGATAATGTCCAAGCTCTTATCAAAAACATGCTTTTCTACCTTAAAGGACATTAAATAGTCTTTAGTGTGTTCAAAGCTAATTTCCGCCAAACTTCTAATAGGGTTTTGGCCTTTGAGTCTTCGCAATTCATTTTCATGAAGTATCAAGTAGCATGCACAGATCAATACATCGGCAATTCTTTCTGGTCTAGTAATCTTGCCTTTCACATTTAAGTAGAGCAGGCTATTCCTTAAGTCTTCGAGTAAAGGCTGGTTTGTTTTGTCTGTCAGTAGTTCATTGTGAGAGACTTGAAACGCAAAAGAAACATCTCTCCCATGATTAAGGTTCTTGCTATAGTCAACTTCAAACCCCGTTATTGACACTCGCCAGATAGTATCGAATATGCTTTCATTGAGCATCCAGCTAGGCTTGGGGTAACAATGTGTCTCAACTATAGTTGCTAATTTTTCGGGGTCTTGTTCTTTATGTGCGGCTAGTGAAGTGTTTTCCATCTCATTCTTCCTTAATGATTTTTAGTTTCTTCTGTGCTTGTCTAAGAAGTTGTTTCATGATGATTGGGCCTTCTGATATTTTTGTAATTGCAGCTATGCAGTCCTCTTTGAGGCTTTGATTCTCTCCGTCTATTGCGTACTTCAATGCTAGTGTTACATTTTTAATTGATACGCAAAAATACTTAAGCTCAGCGGCGTCATGTTCTCGCTCTTGTGCCTTGAGGCTCTCATAAAGCGACCCTCCCATGTCGGGATTATCGAACGCCTTCTTAACCTGATAAATAAAGTCCTCGCTTGTTAACTGAAGTGAATCTGCTGGCGATTCATCATGTGCCACTGCCATGAACAAGAGTATGTTCTGAAAGGTTCTTATTTTTACTCTATACACTAACTCTGTCAGATACTCGGGAACATATCTATGAAGAGTTGTCATAACTGTGTTTCCAAAATAGCCTGCTGTCTTCAGGGAGTCCCCTTTGGAGTCCAGATAAATCCAAACCCCTTTTGATGAGCGTATGTTTTTCAGTGTTGCTAAGTTTAATGTTTTACTTATTAGAGCTGCTTTTGTCCTTATTTTGATAAATTCTTGTTGAAAGGTTTCAGGACGAGGTGTGCCAACACCGCCCCTATATGAGCATAGCCACAGTTCTTTATGATTTGTAAATGCTCTTGCTCGCTGGGTCATCTCAAGAGCCATTTTTAGGCAGGTAGCTGCATTAATGTCCTGTTCTGAGGTGTCACTTAAATCCGTCAAGGATCCAGGAGCATTTCTCGTTTTAGCATGCCTAGCTCGGGGCTTTAAGGTCCTTAGTCTCACTGAACCTTTATCTGTTACTTGTATAAATTCATGTCCGTGGCCATCTGAATGGACTTTTACCTTGTAAAGTGAGTAAGGGTTGATCCCTAGTTCCTCAACAATAATAATTTGCATGGCAGATGCTAGATGTGGTGTTAATCCAAGGTATTGCTGAACTTTTGTTGAGAATATAATGCCATGTAGGTCATGTTTCGCAGTGCCATCTATGCAGCATTCATAAAAGTGGTCAAAGTAAGCTACAAGATTTTCAAGTCTGTATCCTACGCTCTTATAGGGTGAAAACGGATTACGCTTTATATATTTGTTTCTAGCGGTTTTAGTGGTTATTCGAAGGTCGGGACTCTTAAGGAACTCAGATCGCTCACTGTTCGAGATGAACCGTTCTCGGTCTGCATATTTTCGGTAGCCTTCAAAGACTATTTTTCTTGCTTCTTTAAGCATGACCTTTAAGTTATATTCAATGTCTGTAGCTATCTTCTTTATAAATTCAGGCGTGTTTCTGAAGAGCTCTTTTTCTCGGTCATCATAGATATCAGTGGCGCATAAAAGCGGGTTTTTTACCCTAACTTTCTCAGTATTCGCGCATCTCCGTAGGTTGCCTGGAAAGTCCGTATCCTTAGAAATAAGGTTGTGGTGATACAAGACCTTAATGGCATTTTTTACATTCTGATATCTTCCATAAGCAGAGTTTCTGGAGACCTTGCTAAGCAGGTTGTTCCTGAATTTAAGAAGTGTTCCTTCGATTACTTTTGGATGTTCATACCAGTTAGGATGCTCAGCAGATGCGGAGTCTAAAAAAGTACTAAGAGGATTTCTGTGGTGTTTTACGTGCTTAAAATTGTAGACATGCTCTTTTAGCCTCTGGGCTATCTCTGCGGAACAAGTTCTTGAGAGCGTATCGTAGAACTCTTCATCTGCACTGTGTTTTTTAGGTTTGATCTTGCTGAAGTACTTAATAGGTATTATCTGAACCTTGTAAGCTTCATATGTCGAGGGAGAGCGGGGTATGTCAGGGAAAATAAAGTCGCCTGTGATTGCTCCTTTATCAGCTAATGATTTTATTAGGATGTTAAGTTCAGAGAGTTTTCGTGTGACAGATGATGCAGTGTAGTTCTGGCATAGGTGTGTGCGGATATGTACGCAGACCTTTGTTAATTCAGCGCTGTCATTGTTTCTTATAGGGGGTGCAAGTACTCTATAATATATACTTAGTAAATGGGTTAGTGAGTGCGCTATTTGGTGTGATCGGCTGGCTACATGCTTTTCTATCACGCTGAAGGATTCTGGCAATAAACAAGTGGACAGTGGCTTAAGTTTTTCTTCGATTGACAATCAAAATACCTATCTGAAACTTTCAATTAGGAAAATAGTATATTAAAATCACATAAAAGACTATATAAATTAATGTGTTGAGTGGAAATGAAATAGACTCTAAAGGTGACACTAACTCGTGATTCCTGAAATCGTTTCGGTGGTACAAGAAAAAAGGCCATCGACTTCCGAGCTCTTTGTTATGCCTGAGTCCTGTCCTGCTTGTGACTCACCAGTGGAGCGCGCAGATGGTGAGGCGATTGCGC